>PPYF01099135.1_pt1 | contig 38765 bp, 30 predicted proteins | sample 1559871 | NCBI WGS metagenome assembly PPYF01 (sample SAMN08240021, study PRJNA423297) | Human gut metagenome, whole genome shotgun sequencing project.
CGAATCTCCCCGTTCAGCCTCATCGAAGAGCGAACTGAGAAGCAATGTACAGGTTTGTATAGCTTCCAGATAACGGAGATGAGATTAGTTTTCGCGGCGCAGACACTCGAGAAAGAAATTGTCGTATTCATCAACGTTCACCGGCTCTTTTGACGAAAGAAGCGGCCCTTTGCTCTCGTTGAAGAATTCGTCTATGAACTTATCGACAGCGACAAAATGGTCACCTGTAGTCCTTTCTTTTTCTTCGGCTTTAATTTTGAGGAGTTCTTGGAATTCGGCATAGAAGGGCGTCCCGGGGACAAGAATCCCTTCATAAACTTCTTTGAAAAGTACCGGAGGAATAGTTTTCTTTTGTTTGATCCATTCGCATGCCAATACTGAACGCAGGACGTGAAGATATTTTTTAGGTTTTACGCTTTCGCCTGTGAGATAGGCTTTGAAGTTATTCTTGGCCAGTCCGAAGTATCCCCGATAAAGTGCATTAAAGTCGGAGTGCTCGTTGAAAAGCTTAACGAGATTTTCTCTCAGCCAAGGGTTGTCTTTATAAACAATAGGAGAACGGACCCATTCAATGAGCGGCGCGTTTCCTTTCATCAAAAGCTTTAGTGCCTTCTGTAAATCCCAGCCAACAAAATCTTTGACTTCATCAATCGGGCCTTCTATCACGTCCCGTTCGGAGAATAACTTCAGATACGATTCAACAGGTCGAATATAGAGGTAGCGGACATCGTAATCGGAATCCGGCGAAGGAAAGCCCCAGGCTCTGGATCCGGATTCGCAGGCGTAGAGAATTTTGACGTTGTTCTGTGCTTCAATTTGGTCCAAGGTTTTCAGGATTTCTTTTTGCATACGTTAATTCTCCTATTTCAGCCACTTGTCGATTCGTGGTCCGAAAGTATCGATATCTCGCTGAGGGAGAGAGAATCTTTTTGCTTCCGTGCGCCAAGAAGCCATAGCCGTCTTTATGCTGTCGATAATACTTTTTGCAGTGTTTTGAGAAATCATAAAGTCAGGAGCGGCATCCAGTAGAAGTCCTAAATCGGCTTCATTCGTGGAACGATTGATCAACAGACTCTGCTGTTCTGATGTTGTTGGATTGATGTCATAGGCAGGAGAAAGCTCCCAGCCCTTCTCAGTAAGCAGGAAACCGTGATTGCGGAAATGGTCGTCCGCGTTACCGATGATGATGTAAAAGGCCACGCGACGATAAAGTTCTTCAAGATTCCGTTCAATGTTGCTGCCGTGCTGAATAATGAAATCAACGATGTCGAGATAGCCGTAGCCGGATGAAGCATTATCACCATCGTTCAACCCGAGCAGTGTTAGAGCAGAGGCAAAATGTATTCGCTTTCCGTCATTGGTTCTATCAAACCGCCTCGACAAAAGCAAATGGTAGTTGCTGGCGGAAACGGTTTTTGTCGCTGCGGCATTAATTCCGGCTTTTTTTGCTAAATAGTGGGAAAAATGCTCCCACTGCGCGACATCATGGTTATCTTTTCGAGAAGGAAATTTTGCGACAGTTAACTTTCCGTCCTCATCAAGGACAGAAGCTTTCGGGCGGGCTCCTCCTAATGAAGTACCCGGGTGAATTAATTGGTTGATCCACTTTTCCTTTGGCAAAATGCTTTTCGCTTCGCTCGCTTCTATCTCGTGCGCGGCCAACATCAATTCATTTATTTTTGTGAAAGGAGGCACTCGAAAATCCGTTTCGCAATTAATGAAGTCGCCGCCCGGTGTTTCGGCAAACCTGAAACTTCCCATGCGAGAGGCGTCGTCTATGCCTTTCAGCAGGTCAAAAGATGTCAGTCTCCTTACCGCTCTTTTTTCTTCTGCGGCTTTCAGTTGTTCTCTTCGAAGCAAAAGAGTTCTCCCCCAACGGTCTGGCAATGCGTCAGAAAAGCAGGAAAAAATGTCTTTTTGAGGCTGTGTGTATTGGACACCCGGAAAGTTTTGCAGGTCTTCGCTCAAAAAAACGTTTGGATGGGCAGACAGCCACTTCTTGGAATAGCTGAAGCCGTAAGTTGCATTTCCGCGAATTGACTCAAAGGATAGCTCTCCGATGAGCTCCGGGCGTTCGAGCCAGTCGAAATCTCCATAAACAAAAAGCTTGTCCATGACTTATCCTTTCTTAGAAGCCCGTTTACGGTGCTTGAGGCTGAGGTCTTGCAGCGTACGCCCTAGGACATCCTCCTTAGCTAACTGCAAAATATCGTCATCGAGCTGCAGCGCATAGAGGACACGGAGGTAAATCCCGATTGAGACAGTGGGAGATCCTTTTTCAATTCGATTGATCGTCAACGGGGAACAAGTGGCTCGCTCAGCTACTTGAGCAATTGAGAGGTCGCGCCTTAACCGAGCAAGTTTGATCTGTTCTCCGACGATTGCCATTTTTTGTTCTAACTTTCGCGGGAGCTTGGTTCCCATGGTGTTTTTAGGCATATCTAACCAATCAAATAATATACATAAATTTAATTAATCTTTATTTTATGATAGATTAACGTGAAATTCCAGTTTGTACCTTGGCAAACAATCTATTTCAAACAAATAGGAGCATTATCTATACCCAACCAGAGAAGCAGAAAAAGCCGGCCTGTTTAATACGGGCCGGCTTTCAAGGAAGAAAATCAGATTAGAAGTTGTGACTGATACCTAAACAAGCTGTCCAAGAGTTGAAGTCTTCGTCGTTCTTAAGATATTTGTTGGCTTTGCCGTAACCTGCATAAGCATAGAGCTGTGTTCTCATGCTAAGCGGATATTCATAGACGGTTCCAACGGAGTAGATGTTGTACTTCTGGTTGTCTTCGTTAACTTTGCCATGAGCGTAGTTGCCTTGAAGTTTCCATTCGCCGCCGAAAACCATGTATCCGATAGCAGCGGTAACAGCATGTTGTGTCACACCGGAAGCGCTCAAACCTGTCGGGGCGGCCTTCCAAGCCGGCATCATCTGACTGCCTTTTGCGTACTGGTAACCTGCCCAGAACGTCCAGTCACCGAAGCCCTGCTGACCGCCTAATGTCACAAGATAAGTCTTATCGGCATTCAAGTCTTTGTTGTCATACATTTCGACCATGACACTGAAAACGGTTTCGTTTTTGTTGAAATCTAAACCGATACCGTAGTAGTGGTCGTTATGACTCCACTTCTGTTCATCTCCGCCGATACCGTTGGAATACATTGCGGTAACGGTAGTGTTTGCAAATTCCGGGCTCTTGTAGATAACCATGTTATCCATTCTGTCGGAAGTCACAAACACGCCGGCTACGTTGCCGTCAGTGTAGTAAGAGGTCCAAAGAGCGGAGCCGTGAAGAATAGTGTAAGTTCCGCAGTCAGAACGATGTTGGCAAATCCGTCGCTGCCCTTGTTTTCTTTAGCAACGAGGTATGTCGGCAGGCCGGTTCTGTGGTCGTCAACCAGCTGAGTCGTTCTCCATGCAGAGATGTGCATGACTTGACCGAGAGCCTTTGTGAGGCTTTCCATCTGAAGCGCAAGCTGGGTATTGTCAAAGTTAGAGCAGGAGTTAACGTAAACCGTCGGTTTGCCGGCTCTCATTTCGTCTAAGACTTCGGCATTGCTGTACCAGCGGTCGTTCTTAGCTTCGGTATTGACAATCGGGTTGTCAGTAGTGTGATTGATCGCGGTATTCAGAAGACCCTTAGTTTGGTTGAGTTCTTCCATAGCGGCAGCCAGGATATAACCTGCAGATCTGAAGCTCAGCGGATCCTGGAGGTAACGCTTGGCGTCTTTCTTCCAGAGGTAGGAACCTTTCAGGTTTGCAAGAACTGCTTCAGCGGCTTCATGTCCCTGAGGCCAGCCTTTGGTTTCAACAGTATGCCAAAGGAACGGCGATACGTTTCCGTTCAATGCTTCTAAGCTGGAAGCAATAACGACCGGACTTAAAGCGAGGTAGTGTTCTGCTTTCTTAACAGCAGCAATGGATTGAGCTTCGGCTACGTTGCTGTTGGAGAGGATGGAGATACCGTCCATACCGAAAGGATGATAGGGCTGGAGTTTGAGCTGTTTACGTACCTGAGCGGCGGGAACGCGCTTGCCTTGGTAGCTGACGTCCCATTCACCCATAAGAGCCAAGCCGATATGGGTGGCCATGCTCAAGTCGTTGGCGCCTTCAGAACCGCGGGAGGGAATCAACGGGCAGACGTCATTGTTGATGTATTCCTGGAAAGCATTGGCGGCGGCTTCGCTCATGCCGGTGTAGCCGGCAGCCATCTGGTTAAGACGGATAACCATGGCCATCTTGGAGATTCTGTCATCGAAGTAAGGTTCGAGACCGGCAGCTTGAATACGCATCTGGCGTTCGTTGAACTTAATCGAAGCGCTGCGGTTCGGTTCGGCTTCTACAGAGGCGCCGGCAACTTTCTGGTCCTTCAAAGCACCGTAGTTGACGGTTAAACCGTAAATATCGCGGCCGTCTGTTGCGGCATCAATCGGAGCTTTGTAAGAGGCTTTAATTCTTGCCCAGCCTTCGGGCGTGACAGCAACTTTTTCTCCGGGAGCGGAAATCGCCCAAAGTTCGTCCACGGTCAGTGTACGGCCGTCAAGATTATGGGTGGCGGCAAAGGACAAAGGCGCAATTGCAAGAAGGTTGAGATAACAAGCGGTTTTTTCATGAGAGTTCTCCTTGGTTTATCCAGATTTGATTATCTGAAGTTGGACCATTGGGTTTGATGACAATTACTGCATAAATCTTGACTGGCTTTGTGTTCGGAGTGGCAAACGACACAGTCGACCGTGTTTCCGTAGTGAGCGGACTGATGCGGATATTTATCCTGCGGGTTGGCCTTTGTCTTAATTTGCGCCATAGGTCCGTGGCAGCTTTCACATTTTTGAGTGGAAGGCTTCGTAAATTCAGTCGTGTTGTCGTGGCAGGTCGAGCACTGCATTTGAGCGGCCATACTGTGCTTCATCGGCATTCCGGCAAGAGTCGGAGCGTCGGCAGCGAAAGCAGAGCAAGAAAGCAGGGCAGCAAAGAGCGGAATAAAGAATTTTTTCATGTTAGTTCCCCTGTGCTTTGAGGTAAGCGGCAGCGTTGCGGCCGGCTTCCAGTCCGAATACCATGCAGTCAACGGAAGAGCATCCTCCGAGACGGTCCATACCATGGACGCCTCTGGTTACTTCGCCGGCTGCATACAGTCCGGGAATCGGAGCAAGTGTTGTCGTCGAAAGAACTTCCGATCTCGGATTGACGGCGATACCGCCCATGCAATAGTGAAGTTTCGGTGTTAGACGCATTGCATAGAAGGGTGCTTTCAAAGGCTGTTTCACATCAAGAGGCTTGGCAAACGGATCTTTCTGGGTTCCGGCAACGATCTTGTTGTATTCATCGACCTGCTGCTGCAGGGCTTTGAGCGGGATGTCGTAGGCTTTAGCAAGATCAGCCAGTGTTTCGTAACGGAAGACGGTTTTGTCTCGATAGGCAGCTTGGAAGCCTTCCGCGTGTTCTGTAGTCTTTTCACCGCAGAAGACAACGGGATAGTTGATCTTGTCAGGGGTGCTCTCGCTTAAGACGTTGAGTTCGGTATCAGCGCGAGTGCGACGGTCGGCAAGTTCATTCATGAAGCGGCGTCCGGTCTTAGGATTGACGGCCATGCCTTCGGCAAAGGCGTAGTCAGCGAAGAAGCTTCCGGGGCCGGCGCCTTTTTCATCAGGGGAAGCCCACGGTCCTAACTGATACATATCGAGCATAGAAGGCAGGCAGCCTGACTTCAGTAATGCTTTGAGCATTTCGGCAGTGGCGCCGGGCTGAGAGGTGCACTCTAAAAGCGAATAAACCGGCATGGTGGTTTTGATGAAGTCTTTATCTTGGCCCCAGCCGCCAGTGGCGATGACGACGCCTCCGCGAGAACCGATTCTCTGCTCTTTCTTAGAAGTACCGTCTTTCCAGTTGTAATCGCAGTTAATGAGCACTCCTGTTACTTTACCGTCCTGCATCAGGAGGTCAATGACTTGAGAGCGGTTGCGGAATTGAACGCCGTTCTTCTTGAGCCAATTATGGATAGGAACGACAATTCCGCCGCCGGAAGCTGCTTTAGGAACCATGGTGCGCGGAGCACTGTGGCCGCCCAGGCGAATGACTTTATCCATGAGTTGAACGCCGCATTCGTCGAGCATCGGGCAGATGTTGACAGCATTTTCTGCGAATTTTTTAGCCAGGTCCGGATGGTTGAATCCGCGGCCGGCCTTTGTCATGTCGGCGACTATAAGGTCAACGGAATCCTTGATGCCTTGTTTCTGCTGTTTCGGATTTAAGGGTACGGACATAAGGCCTCCGCAGAGGCAGGAGTTGCCGCCGAAGGCTTCCATCTTGTCGAGGAGCAGAATGTCTTTGACGCCGGCTTTGAGGGCGGCGTAAGCGGCGGAAAGTCCGGCAAAGCCGCTTCCGACGATAACGAGGTCATGAATTTCATTGAAAGGCTGAAGGTTTGAGGCGGGAGCTGCAAACGCCGATCCGGAAGCCAGACCGGTCACAGCCAGTGTTCTCAAGAAATTGCGACGACTGAATGAGGATAAGGGTTTCATTTGTTTTCCTTGGGATCAACGTCTTAACAATTGAAAATACTATACCGACTGGACGGTTTAAATAATTAGGAGAAGTACTAATAAATGTCGTATGTTAAGAATTTGAAGTATTTATTTTAAATGTTAATAAAACAATGGGTTAATTTAAGTCATCTAAATCTCATAGAGTTCTGACTACCTAGAAATTACTGTATTTTTCATACAAAAGGATGATAAGAAACAGAACTATTTCTTAAAGAAAACTTAAATACTATTTTTAACAGGCTTAATTTACTATACCTAACGGTTAAGTAAAACTATAATAAGATTAGGGAAGCGGCCGCATGAATGCCGCGATGAAGTTTTTGTGCAAGGTAGGTTCTCCAATGGAAACCAAGAAACAGACAAGAAAAACCAGTGGTAAAACAAAAGAGCTGATCTTAGTGGTTGCCCGTGAGATAGCGGCTGAAAAGGGCGTCGGTCAGTTGACGCTGGAAGCAGTAGCTGATCGAGCAGGAATTAGCAAAGGCGGTTTGCTGTACCACTTTCCGGGAAAGAAAGAGCTGATTATTGCGTTAATGGATAGTTACGTCTCACATTTATCGGATGAGCTTGAAACAGCGACGAAACCGTTCAAAGGTCATCCGCAAGCTTTAGTTTTGGGGTTTATCCATTGGTACAAGAAATTTAACGGCATTGCAGCTTCGAACCGTACTTGGGGTGCCGCAGTTTTCGCGGTTCAGTCTTTTGATCCTCAATTAATGGAACCTCTTCATAACTGGTACAGAAAATTGTTTGAAAAGATCCGCAGCTGTGGGCCGGCTTCGTTAGACTCTGCGACGGCAATTATGGCAATCGAAGGCTTATTCATGCTTTCGCTCTACAACCTTGATCATTTAACGACGGAAGAGAAATCGAGGATTATTCAGCATATCGAGGACCGTCTGCTGATGCGTGAATTGAATCCGAAGAATTCTATTGAATAACTTAACTTTCTGTTGTCTTCAAAATTACTGGAAAAAGCGGCTTCTTTATTTAAGGCGATTTGCTTGGCATCTTCAAGGTTAAACAATGTCATTACTGAGCGTGATAAGAGTTGTTATCCTAAAATTAACAATGGAGAGTTTAGAGGACAACAGATGGCGATCAATCAGCTGAAAGGTTTACCACTTGGAACATCGGATTTTATTGCTTTGAGAATGGCCGATGAAATCTACGTTGATAAAACGGAGATGGTTTTTAGTTTAGCTGTTAATCGTGGCAAATATTTCCTTGCTAGACCGAGAAGGTTTGGAAAGTCTCTTCTGATATCGACTTTTGAGTCTTTATTTAAGTACGGCCTACGTGACTTCAAAGGTTTGGCTATTGAGAACCTTTGGAAAGAAGAGGCAACCTATAACGTAGTACGGCTGGATTTTTCGGAAATTAAGGATTTCGCGGATGCAGAATCTTTTTCAGAACGATTGATATCCCTTATCTCGCGAAAATTTGCTCCTTTTGGTTTTCGATACGAACTTCGCCCCTTCCAAACAGTTTCTGATCAGCTTTCCGATTGGTTGACTGCTCAGGAAAAGAATTCTTTAGTTCTCTTAATCGATGAATACGATGCGCCTCTTACTTCTTGTTTGAACAACAAAACTATTTTCAAGGAAGTACGCAGAGCTTTATCGGCTTTTTACTCAGTATTAAAGTCAAATGAGGGTGCGTTGAGATTTGCGTTCATCACCGGTATTACCAAGTTTAATAAAACAAGCATTTTTTCAGAGCTGAATAATCTTTCGGATCTCTCTTTAAATGTGGAATATGGCACCCTGCTAGGTTACACATACTCTGAAACGCAGAAATACTTTTCCGGATACTTAGATAATGCCGCCTCGTTGTTAGGCATCTCAAGAGGAGAACTCACGGAAGAGCTTATCAAGCATTACGACGGATTTTGCTTTGAAAGAACCGCGAAAGAACATGTTTTTGCACCATGGTCCATGCTGAACTTTCTCTCATCTCCTCGAAACGGTTTTGTGGACTATTGGTTTGAAAGCGGCGGAAAGCCGTCCGTCTTAGTTGAATATTTAAAATCTCACGCTCTTAGGCATCCTGAAGAGTATGGGCGTGAAAAATCGATTTCCCTTTCTACTCTTTCCGGGTCCTCTGATTTGGAAAATTTGTCAGATCTGGGTCTTCTGACACAAGCAGGCTACCTGACGATCAAGGCGGTAAGGTACGGAGATACGGTATTTCTTGATTATCCGAACTTAGAAGTGAAGCGCGCTATGGCTCAGTTATATATGGAGCGCTTGCTCGATGGTAAAGTTGCCGGTCAAGTGGGAGCGGGTCCAATAGCAAAGGTACTTGGTGAAGAATCTACCGAGTCGGTATTCCATATTCTCAACCGACTCTTCCTGGCAATTGATTATCAGAACTATCCGGTGAAGGACGAAGCTTCCTTGCGAGCTTATGTCCAGGTCTATTTCTCAGGAGCAGGGTTAGAGCCGAAAGTTGAACAGCACAATGCTCACGGCAGAAGTGATCTAGAAGTAAGCGTCGGAGAAAGACATTGGGTTTTCGAGTTCAAAGTTTCCTATGACGGGGAGAAGGAAGAAGAAATTCTTCTAGAGGGCATTTCACAGATGAAAGCCAGACATTACGGAGAGCAAGGGAGTTCTAAGGAGCTTAAGCGTGTCGTGTTGGTCTATTCAATTCCATCTCGCCAATTCGTGAAATGGAAATTGCTGACGGCCTAAAAAATCAGCCCTAATTCCTAGCTAGATATAGAATTTTTCCGAAGTCTGTCAGGGATTTTCGATAGTGTGGAAGAGCAGCTCGAAATCTTCTGAGTCGGGGCTGAAACGATAAAGGTTGCCTTCCGATAAATCGTAGTAAAGTGCGTGAAGCTTGAGCTGTCCGTTTTTAACACGCTCTGCGATCCAAGGATATGAGAGCAGGTTATCAAGGGAAATCAGCACGGCGCCTTCTTCACAGTGGCGGCTTCGAGTCTTTTCATCTTCATCGCCCGTAATAGCTTGGAGGCGTTCCAAAGCCGGAGAGGCAATGCCAACCCAGTCTTGAATATAAGTTTCTCCGGCAATGGTTTCAGGAGCCATGAGTCCGTGGATGCCGCCGCAATGAGAGTGGCCCATGACAACGATGTGCTCGACGTTGAGGTGTTTAACTCCGTATTCAATGGCGCTCATCACAGAACAAGGATTTGAGGCCTGTGTAACAGCGGGAACTAACGCAGCCACGTTTCTGATCACAAATAAATCACCGGGCTTGCAGTGCAAAAGAATTGCCGGATCGACTCTCGAATCGCAGCAGGCGACAACCAGCGTTTTAGGATTCTGGGCCTTTTCCAGTGATTCGAAATACTGTCTTTCCTTTAAGAAGTAAGTCTGTTTGAAGTTGTGGAAGCCTTCTATAAGTTTGTGAAAATTATCCATTTTGTTCTGAGTTTTGTTGTTTGAGTTCACAGAACTATACAACGGCGACACGCTCAGCCATTCGAGACTTTGCCCCGATTTACGACTCAAGAATCAATGACCGGCAAGAATGTACAGGAGCCAGTAGTCTGCGGAGTAAAGTCCTGAGCCGACAATAAATATCGCAATGAGCCCGAATAAATAAGGAAGGGCCGGAGAGGTCAGATCCTTGCCGATGGTGACTTTGGTTGCGATTGTGAAGCTAACGATCGCAGGAATGACTGCCAGCCTCGTGAGGAAACCAGCCATGAGAAATAGCGGAACGAAGGTTTCAATGATGGCGGCTGAGTAATACCCGACCCGTGGAGAAAAGAAAAAGACCTTCGGAAACTTCGTAGCGTTTTCCGGATGGAAAAGTTTCTGCACTCCGTATGGCAGCATCGCTAACGCAATTGCCCATCTAAACAGTAAAGAAGCCATGCTGGCAGAAGTTGAATCGCAGGTCCAATGCAATATGGTGGTTATCATTTCAATTCCTTAATTTTCGAAGGAAATTTTAGAAAAGAACTACAACGGCAATGGGTTAGGTCTGCTTAAATGAGGCAGTGAAGGAAAGCAGTTAGAAGAAAATCTGTTTTTTGAAGGTAACGATCGAAGCAGCAAACCCGAAAAATCAAGACTTCGACAGAGCTGTTTACCGCTCACAAAATTGTTTCTGAGTGACGGCTTCAAATCTATAATCAGTTTGTTTCAGCGGCTGGTTTTTGCTGAAACACGCTCAACAGGAAACCTGTGAAGCAGCCGCAAAATATTCCGATAATTTGCGGCCCCCTGAGCGGCAAGAAATTTGTCCAAGGTGAAAAAGTGATTAAAGACTTAATAGAGAATTCATATCTCTTCGGCGGGAATGCTCCTTACGTAGAAGATTTATACGAGCAGTACCTCGAAGACCCAAGTTCCGTAGATGAGAAATGGCGTCAGTACTTTGACCGCCTGCAGCAGGCGCCGGCTTCCGACGGCCGCGTCGAAACCGTCGACGTTCCTCATGCACCTATTGTTGAAGCTTTCGCACAGAGAGCGTCCGAACCTCGTTCAACCGTTTGCTCGGTGAGCGAGCGAGATCTCGACTTGGCTAAAAAGCAGGTTGCGGTTCAGTCCATCATCGGCGCTTACCGATTCCTGGGAAGTCGCTGGGCTAATCTTGACCCGCTGCACAGAAGAGAGCGCCCGAAGATCCCCGAGCTTGAACCGTCTTTCTACGGCTTGTCCGAAACAGATATGGACAGCACTTTCTCGACCGCCAATACGTACTTTGGCGCCGATAAGATGACGCTTCGCGACTTGATCGCTGCCTTGAAACAAACTTATTGCAGCGATATCGGTATCGAATTCATGTACATCAGCGATCCGGTGATCAAACGCTGGTGGCAGCAAAAACTTGAACCTTGCCGCTCAACCCCGAGCATGGATGCGAAGTCAAAGAAACGCATTCTTGAAGAATTGACGGCTGCAGAAGGTTTGGAGCGTTATCTCCATACTAAATATGTCGGTCAGAAACGCTTCTCGCTCGAAGGCGGAGAAAGCTTCATTGTCGCCATGGACGAGATCGTAGAAACGGGTGCCGCTCAAGGCCTGGAAGAAATGGTCATCGGTATGGCGCACCGCGGACGTCTCAATGTGCTCGTCAATACACTTGGTAAAGCTCCGAGCGAATTGTTTGCTGAGTTTGAAGGCCACTACAAGAGTAAAGACCTGCCGGCCGGCGACGTGAAATACCACAACGGTTTCTCTAGCGACGTCGTCACAGCCTCGGGACCGATTCATCTGGCCTTAGCCTTTAATCCTTCTCATCTTGAAATCGTTGACCCGGTTGCGGTCGGGAGCGTTCGCGCCCGTCAGGACCGTCGTCACGATCCGAAGGGCCGTCGCGTCATGGGCGTTCTTGTTCACGGCGACGCAGCGTTCGCCGGACAAGGTGTCGTCATGGAGACCCTAAACCTGGCTGATACCCGCGGTTACGGTACCGGCGGCACGATGCACATCGTGATCAACAATCAGATCGGCTTTACGACTTCCGACCCACGCGATAAGGGCTCGATGACTTATTGTACGGACCCCGCCAAACTCATTGAAGCGCCGGTTTTGCACGTCAACGGCGATGACCCAGAAGCCGTCGTGTTTGCCACTCGTTTAGCCATGGAGTTCCGCAAGAGCTTCAGCCGCGATGTAGTTGTCGATATCGTCTGCTTCCGCCGTTTAGGCCACAACGAACAGGACACTCCGGGACTGACGCAGCCGCTGATGTACAAGAAGATCAATGTTCATCCGGGTACTCGTCAGGTTTATGCCGACAAGCTGGCACTCCAGGGCGTTGTAAGCCCCGAAGAAGCCAAGGAAATGGTTGCCGCCTATCGCCGCAGTCTCGAAAGCGGCATTCCGCCCAGACAGACGGCTTTGATTGAGGGCAAGAATCCTTACGCCGTTGATTGGTCCCGCTACAACGGAAGCTGGACAGACGATGTCAAGACCTCTGTTCCTTTGGACGAATTGAAGCGTCTTACCGACGTCATTACGACCGTTCCGGAAAACTTCAAACTCCATCCGCTCCTTCAGAAGGTCATTGCCGACCGTCGTCTGATGATGCAGGAAGAAATCCGTGTGGATTGGGGGCTGGCCGAGCATCTGGCTTTTGCCACACTGCTGACGGGCGGATACTCCGTTCGAATTTCCGGTGAAGACTCCGGCCGCGGAACCTTCAGTCATCGTCATGCGGTTTGGCATGACCAAAACCGTGACCGCTGGGATTCCGGCATTTGGATTCCTTTGGAGCATTTGGGTGAGCATCAGGCTCAGTTCACAGTAATTGACTCCGTCCTGTCTGAAGAGTCTGTTTTGGCATTTGAATACGGCTACGCCAGCTCTTCTCCGAAGTGTCTGACGATTTGGGAAGCTCAGTTCGGCGATTTTGCTAACGGCGCTCAGGTCGTGATTGACCAGTTCATCAGCTCCGGTGAAGCTAAGTGGGGCCGCAAGAGCGGCTTGACGATGCTGCTGCCGCACGGCTACGAAGGTCAGGGGCCTGAACATTCTTCGGCTCGCGTCGAACGCTATCTGCAGCTTGCAGCAGATACCAATATGCTGATTTGCCAGCCGACAACTGCTGCTCAGATTTTCCATCTGCTGCGCCGTCAGATGGTCGGCAATATCCGCAAACCTTTAATCGTCTTCTCTCCGAAGAGCCTGCTGCGCAACAAGATGGCAAGTTCTGATTTGGAAGAACTCTCCGAAGGTAAATTTGAAACCGTCATCGGTGAAATTGAAGAGCTCGATGCCGATAAGGTCAGAAGAATTCTGGTCTGCACCGGCAAGGTCTATTACGACCTCGTGAAATACCGCAAAGAGCATGAAATCGATGACGTTGTCATTGTTCGCCTTGAACAGCTCTATCCGTTCCCGCATAAGAGCTTCCGTGAAGAGACTTCCGGTTACTCCTTCGCTTCCGAAGTGGTTTGGGTTCAGGACGAACCTCAGAATCAGGGCGCCTGGTTCTATGTGCAGCACCATTTGCTTGAAGAAATGCCTTCCGGCGCAAGACTGAGTTACGCAGGACGTCCGGCTTCCTCTTCGCCTGCCGTCGGTTATGCCAGCAAACATGCCGAGCAGCTCAAAGAATTGGTGGAAAACGCTTTCGGACGCCTCAAGGGCTTTATCCAGACGAAATAGTTCAAGCGTTGCTTTGTAAAGAATTCGGAGAAAAAAGAAATGTCTATTGTTGAAGTCAAAGTACCCGAGCTGTCCGAGTCTGTTTCGGAAGCCAGTTTGATTGAATGGAAAAAGAAAGTCGGCGAGCCGGTTAAAACCGATGAAATCCTTATTGAAATTGAGACCGACAAGATTGTGTTGGAAATCCCGGCGCCGGCTGACGGTGTGCTGGCAAGCATTGAGCAGCCGGACGGAGCTGCCGTTCTGAGTGATCAGCTGATCGCAACGATCGATACCGAAGGGATGGCAGCGGCTCAGCCGGAAGCACCGAAAGCTGCCGTTGCTGAAGAAGTCATTATTTCGACGCCCGCCGCAGCATCTGCGCCGGCTCCCGCACCTGCAGCTCCGGCGGTTTCTGCTGCCGCTCCCTTTATGATGCCTGCCGCAGAAAAGCTTATGGCCAACAGCGGATTGTCTGCGTCTCAAGTGGCCGGAACCGGCGTCGGCGGCCGTATCACGAAACCTGATGTCATCGCCGCTTTGAAGAGCGCTCAGCCTGTGGCACCCTCAGCAGTCGCTTCAGCTCCGGCTCAGCAGGCCGCGCCGAAGGCCGCTCCCGCCAAACCAGCCGATCCGGCAGCATCACTTGACGGAAGACCCGAACAGAGAGTGCCGATGTCTCGCCTCCGCGCCAGAGTTGCCGAACGCCTCGTTGAGTCTCAGTCCAACTGTGCCATCCTGACCACTTTCAATGAGGTGAACTTAGCGCCGGTAATGGCTTTGAGAGCGAAGTACAAAGAGAGCTTCGAGAAGAAGTACGGCGTAAAACTCGGTTTTATGAGCTTCTTCGTGAAAGCTGCTGTTCACGCTTTGAAGCAGTATCCGATCATCAACGCCTCTGTCGACGGCCATGACATCATTTATCACGGCTATATGGACATCGGTATTGCAGTCGGCTCTCCCCGCGGTTTGGTCGTGCCGGTCTTAAGAGATGCGGATCAAATGACCTTTGCAGAGATCGAACTCAAGATTGCTGACTTTGCGAAGCGCGCCAAAGACGGCAAGTTGACGCTTGAAGAGCTGACCGGCGGCACATTCACGATTTCCAACGGCGGTGTGTTCGGATCCTTGTTCTCTACGCCGATCATCAACCCGCCTCAGTCTGCAATTCTCGGCATCCATGCTACGAAACCTCGTCCCGTGGCAGAAAACGGAGAAGTCGTTATTCGTCCGATGAACTACTTTGCGATGAGCTACGACCATCGAATTATTGACGGACGTGAAGCCGTTTTGGCACTCGTGGCGATGAAAGAAGCCCTCGAAGATCCGGCTCGTTTACTCTTAGATCTTTAAGGAGCGGTCATGAAAGATGATATTCAGACTTTTGACGTCGTCGTCATCGGCGCCGGTCCCGGAGGATATGTTTCTGCGATCAGAGCAGCACAGCTCGGCCTGTCGGTATGCTGCATTGATGATTGGGTCAGCGACGGCAAACCTGCACCCGGAGGTACCTGCACTAATGTCGGCTGCATTCCCTCTAAGGCTCTTCTTGCGAGCAGCTGCCTGTTCGAAGAGATCAGAGACAAAGCTTCCGAGCATGGCATTCACGTCGAAGAACCTTCAATTGATGTCCCGAAGATGATTGCCCGCAAGGCTAAGATCGTTCGACAGACCAATGACGGAATTCTTTATCTTTTCCGCAAGAACAAAATCACATTCTTAAGCGGTCGCGGATTCTTTGTGACTTCCGACGAAGACGGCTATTTGATCGGTGTGGAAGGCAAAGACGAAACACGCGTGTTTGCTAAGAATGTGGTGCTTGCCACGGGCAGCAGACCCAGACAGTTCCCGGGCGTTCCCTTTGACGAAGAACGTATTCTCTCCAACGAAGGCGCACTGAATTTAAAGAGCGTTCCTTCCACCTTAGGCATTATCGGCGCCGGCGTGATCGGCCTCGAACTCGGCAGTGTCTGGAAACGCCTCGGTGCCGATGTCCGAATTCTTGAAGCCATGCCTACGTTTCTGCCTTTTGCAGATTCTGCAGTGAGCAGAGAAGCCCTGAAGGCCTTTAAGCAGCAGGGCGTCGACATGGAATTCGGCGTTCACATCGACAGCATCAAAAATGACGGTGACCGTGTCATTGTCCAATATAAAGATAAGGACGGAAAAAACAGTGAAATGTGGGTTGACCGCCTGATCATTTCTATCGGCCGCGTTCCGTTCACAGCAGCCTTGGATGCGCCAGTCGTCGGTCTTAAGCTCGACGAAAGAGGTTTTGTTGAAGTTGATGCAGAAAACCGCACGAACCTTCCTCGGGTGTGGGCGATCGGTGACCTCGTCAAAGGGCCGATGCTTGCGCATAAGGCTGAAGAAGAAGGTGTGGCGGTTGCAGAAAGAATTGCAGGACGCAAAGCGATAACGCACATTGAACGTGTGCCTTCCGTGATTTACACCGAACCGGAAATTGCCTGGGTCGGCAAGACCGAAGAGGAATTGAAGAACGCCGGAAGGGCCTATAAGGTCGGCGTCTTCCCGTTCATGGCAAACGGTCGGGCGCGAGCCGTCGGTGAAACGCAGGGCTTTGTGAAGATGCTGGCAGATGCGGAGACCGATATGGTTTTAGGTATGCACATCATCGGTCCGCAGGCCGGCGAGCTGATCGCGCAGGGCTGTGACGCTTTGTCTTTCGGCGCAACGGCAGAGGACATGGCACTGATCTGCGATCCTCATCCCACTTTTAGCGAGGCTATCAAAGAGGCAGCCTTGGCGGTAAATAAAGAAGGGATTAACTTTTAGTTAGAATAATAAGACCTGGGAATAACAAATCTCAGGTCTTATTTTTTCGCTTTGGCCGCACACCATTCAGGAGCTTATCGGATGCGAATCCCGCTTATTCTTCTCACTCTAGGCTTGCTCAGCTTTAACGCATGTGCCGTGGAGCCGCCGTCGACCGAACCTTTTGCCAAGAGGTACGATCCGCACTCCATTACGACCGCGGCTCGCGCCAGAGAAGTGATTGCGGCTTACGACAATGAAAAGAGAGCCTGGGAGAACTGGTACAAAGAAGAAACAGCTCAATGCTACCGCAACTTTTTTGTGACCTATTGCTTGGACAAAGCCAAGTCAGAACGCACCGAGCACATCAATGAAGCTCGCCGCGTTTGGCTCGTAGCCAGAGACTTCCTGAGGAAGGAACGCTCCGAGCAGGCGGTGAAAGACCACAAAGCTGCAGAGGCCAAGCAAGCCGCCAAAAACGCCAAGATGGATGCTCAGCCCGCTCGCGTTGCTAAAGTTCCTCCCAAGACACGAGATGTCACGCCTCGTAAACCGGGCGAAGGCCATGCCGCTGACCGTGTTCTGACACCGGAAGAAGAAAAGGCGAATGCCGAAGCTTATGCGAAAAAACAGCAAGAACGTGAAGAACGCGTAGCCGAGCAGGAGCGTAAGGTTCCCGAAGCTCCTTCCATGACGCCGGAAGAGCGTATTCAAGCCCGTGCCGAACGCAGAGCTGCTGCAGAGAAGAAACGCGCTGAAAACATCAAGAAGCGCGCAGAAAAAGCGGCTGAGTACGAGCGTCAGGTCAAGCTTCGCGAAGAACAGAAAAAGAATAGCGTCACGGGTGATTTAGTACCGCGCCTGTAACAATCCAAAAAGGATCGGAACTCATTGATCTGATAGGATTGTGTTCCTAAATAAGGAACCGAAATGCCATCAGAATTCGTAAAAGAAGTTGCCGACGTTTTTGCCAAGGACGGACCTCTCTCCAAAGTTACCGCGAACTATACGCCGAGACCCTCGCAGATTGAATTTGCGACCTCGGTAGCGGAAGCATTGGAGCAGGGCAAATCACTGGTTGCCGAGGCTGGAACCGGCACCGGAAAGACGTTTGCTTATCTTGTTCCTGCGCTTCTGAAAGATCAGAAAGTACTGATTTCAACCGCTGGCAAGACGCTTCAAGATCAGCTATTTACGAAAGACATTCCGGCGCTTTTAAAAGCGCTGGGAATGGGCTGTCGCGTGGCGCTCCTTAAAGGCCGCTCCAACTATATCTGCAAGCAGCGCCTCGAGCATGCCTTGCAAGAGGATTCCTACGTCGCTAAATCTCGTGAAGAAGTGGTTCATCTTCATCGCATCAAAAAGTTTGCGGGACAGTCTGTGACCGGCGAGCGCGGTGATATTACTGATGTTCCTGAGAATTCCGGCATTTGGCCTGAAGTGACGAGCACGGGAGAAAACTGTCTCGGTGCCAACTGCGATCATTACAACGACTGCTTTGTGATGCAGGCTCGCGAAAAGGCAAAAGAAGCTCAGCTTTTGGTGATCAACCATCATCTGTTTTTGGCGGATATTTCGCTCAAAGACAATCAAATCACGGACTTTTTGCCGGAATTTGACTTGGTGGTGCTAGACGAGGCACACCAGCTGACCAATATCGCGACGAACTTCTTTTCTCAGACGCTGAATCTTTACGATGTCAGAAATTTGGCTGCGGATGCAGTCTCTCAGGGATACGGTGTCAATAAACAGATTGATTGGAACGGCATCTACAAAACCATTTCAAACGCCTGTGACGATTTAATCAGCACAACACACAATATCCTGAACAGCAAAGACAAACAGCTTGCGGTCGCCAAGTTCAAGGATAAACATCTGTTGGTTGAGCCGTTCAAGAAGCTGTTAAATGCGGTTGAGAAACTCAGCAACGCGGTTCATGTGCACAAAGAGGCATCTCCGGAGATGACGAAGCTCGATGAGCGGTGCACCGAGGCGCTTGATTTGATCGAGTACTGGCGTGATGTATTCAACGGGAAAGCCGTTTCGCGTTCCATGAAAGGACCGCTCCTAGATTGGTTTACGGTCAAACCTAAGAACATCTTCTTTAATACCACGCCGCTCTCATACGCAGAGATGCTCAAAAGCGCTCGCGAGGTTCAGGGTAAGCCGTGGGTTTTGACCTCTGCGACATTGGCTGCCAACGGCGACTTCAAGCATTTTGTCGACCAAGTCGGCTTGGAGGATGCTGAAACCAAGTCATGGGAGAGTCCCTTTGACTTTAAGGCCCAAGGCATGCTTTACATTACCGAGGACTTACCGATTCCGAGTGCGCCGAATTTTTCTGACGAAGTCGCCAAACGGATTTGGCCCTTCATCAAGAAGAATAAAGGCCGAGCTTTTGTGCTGTGTACTACGCTTCGCGCAATGGAAGTGATTTCCGAGGCGCTGCGTTACTTTGCCGAGACGGAAGGCGTTTCAATGAACATCCTTGTTCAGAACGAACAGTCCAAACAAGAGCTGCTGCGCCGTTTCAGAAGCGAAGAAAACTCCGTTCTGGTCGGTTCTATGAGTTTCTGGGAAGGCGTGGATATCAAAGGCGATGCTTTGTCTCTCGTCGTGATCGATAAGATTCCTTTCCCGCCGCCCGATGATCCGGTATTTGAAGGACGTTCAAAAGAACTTGAGGCCGAAGGCAAGAGTTCGTTTAACGAGATTTCGATTCCCGAAGCGATCATGCTGCTCAAGCAGGGCGCCGGCCGACTGATTCGTGATGAGAAAGATGAAGGGCTGTTGATTCTCTGCGATAACCGTTTGTTATCCAAGGGATACGGGACGAAGATTTGGAAGAGTCTGCCGGACTTCGCCCGTACCAAGGTTTTTGATACGGCAATGAATTTCCTGGAAAGATGCCAGGAGCCGAGAGGCTAAGTACGGTCCTGAAAAAGTTAGTTTGGAAACGGAGGCGTCAAGAGAGACAGCCTCTGTTTTCTTAACTGTGGTTACCAGAAGGTAATGGGGCTGTAGAGGTTCTTTAGGCAAGCTGCTGCGCTGAGCGCCGCTGTCGTACTGGACTTCGGATTTGCCGGATCGGGCTTGCCAGAAAACTCCATCACGGCATCCGCCAGCGCTGAGCGATAAGTAATCTGGTGCGTATTGCTATTGGCAGCGGGATCTGCAACGATTCGGACTTTTGTCTGAGGTTTTTGGGAAGCCAGTGAAGCAATAACGCCGACATTGATGTTCTTGGGAAATCCTTTGATTGCTTCCTGAACTCCGCCTTCAAAAACCACAGTCCTCTTGGTTAAGTCCAAAGTTCTACCGTCTAAGCCAGGGGCGCCGAGCAAAGATTTTGGCGATTTGGTTGTCTCAATAATGACTTCGGCTGATCCGCGTTGCAGTGCGCAGGTTTGCAGGAAATCCAGACCGCCGATGGCCCCGTTAACGATACAGATCCTGCCGTTGTTTTCAGATGCGGTGAGAATCGCTTGCTGTTTGAAATCCTCGTCGGCAAATGCGCCGCTGGAGAGGCAAATCAAAGTTCTTCCGGACTTGAGAATCGGTAGAGCGTAGTCCTTGAGCGCTGCTCCGCCGGCAAGTTCAACGACAACCGGCGCGGCTTCTTTCAGAAAATCGTCAATGTTAAATACTGCCTGACAACTGTACTTAGAAGCGAAGACTTCGGCTTTCTCTTGGCTTCTTCCTAAAACGGAATGGAGTTTGAACTCAGGCAAAAATTCATGAAGAACGTTCGCAAAAACGTTGGCCAGAGAGCCGGCGCCGATAACGGATACAAGAGACATGATCTGCTGAAGCTGATGGACTGAAAAGACAGATACTACATCGCTTGCGGCAGAGGCGGAATAGGCAAATATTCCGACAGATGCAAATCACCAGCTTAAAGGTTAGCTCGCTGAGTCAGGCGTGCAGTTCTTCCACTTCTGCGCCATGACTTGCGTTTTGTCTAAAGCCGGGATCGGCTGGAAACCGCAGATGAGGCGAGCAAGATAGTCCACGGATTCTTTGCCTTTGAAGTTCACTGCCTCTGTGCGGGAGATTTTCTCGGGAGAATCAATGAGCAGATTTTTGTACTCAAGCGTCGCCATGCGTTCTTTGTTGGCGTTCTTGCACTGCGCGACAGGAATTCGGACACGATAGGGCGTCTGCTCCATGATCGTGCCGCCGATCTCCAGCATTTCCATCTGAAGGTAATCGCGTTTATTGTCACGGACGCGGGCACGGCTGCCTTCTTTAATCCATTGATTACGGGCAAAAAGGCGCCAGTCGCCGGGATATTTAACCTGAGTAGCAAAAAAGGGTAGACCGAGTTTATCGATAGATTCCTCGGCCAGGTACTGCAGATCGCCGCAGGTCATCTCCTCAGGGTTCTGAGGAATAGTGCGGCAGCCGGCCAGAAGCAGCAGCGCTGCTCCTGTCACGGCAAAAAACTTCTTATTTCGCATTAAAACAGCTTATTTGGAAGCTGCGCCTGCTTGCGGAGCGGCGGCAGCTTGTGCGGCTTCAAGTTCTTGGGCACGCAGGTAGGTATCGTAAGAACCGCGGTTCTTATTGGCATCTAGAATTCGCTGAATATCAGCGGCCTTGTCATCCATGCCAAGCTTGTTGTAGCTGTCACGCATGATGATCAAGGCTTCTTCTGCCTGTGGAGAAGTCTGGAAGTTCAGAAGAACGTTTTCTGCGCGGTTAATCGCGGCGATGTAGGCGTCGCGAACGTAGTAATACTTGGCAGTATTAATTTCGTACTTAGCCTGAGCTTCGACGAGTTCATGCATACGTTCGCGGGCATCGCGGGCGTAGCGGCTGTTCGGGAAGCGAAGCACTAATTCTTTGAAAATATCGAAAGCATCGCGAGCAGCCTGGGCGTCACGCTTGGAAAGGTCCTGGCGTGTCAGGTAGCTCATCCAGCCTTCGTCTTCGTCTAGAGTGGCGATGCCCTTAATGTAGAGTGCATACGGAGAAAGCGGATGCTCAGGATACTGTCTTAAGAAACGGTCACAGACTGCGATGGCCTGCTGAGGTTCGCCTTCCTTGAAGTAGGAGTAAGCAGTCTCAACTTGGGCCTGCTGGGAGTAACGGCCGTAAGGATAACGAGCTTCTAACTTCTGATAGTAGTCACGGGCCGTTTCGTAGTTGCCTTCATTCAGATTGTCTCGGGCCTCGACATACAGTTTGTCAGCTGTCCAGCCTTCCGTCGGGTCTTCAACCCCTTTAAACATACTGCACGATGTAGTCGCTAAAATAACGGAACCCAGACAGGCGGCCGTTAATGTCCGCTTGATTATTGTTTTCAGGGCAAAAGACATAGAACTTAAGGTCAAAATGAATATTGAATTAGATGATTATAGTCAGACTGAGGCTTTTGAAGAAACCGAATTGCAGGAATCTTCAAAAATTGAAACTTTTGAAGTTACCCTCGATCTTGACGGAGAGCGCCTCGATAAGGTCTTGGCTTCTTCCTTAAAAGACATTTCCCGCTCTCGTCTGAAGACCCTGATTGAAGACGGATTGGTCAAAGTCAACGGAGTGACCGTTGATAAACCTAAAGAAAAGATGAGTTTCGGCGACGAAGTTTCCGTCGAAATCAAACCTCGTTTGGAGGATATGGATTTCATCGCCACACCGATGGACATCGATGTGGTTTACGAAGATGACGACATCTTGGTCATCAATAAACCGGCAGGATTGGTTGTACATCCGGCCGCCGGCCATTGGGACGACACGCTCTTAAACGGTCTGCTGGCTTACAACCCGATTTTCAGAACACTGCCTCGCGCCGGTATTGTTCACCGTTTGGACCGCGACACCACCGGTTTGATGGTTGTGGCCAAAAACGAAAAAGCCATGCTCGATTTGGTCCAGCAGCTTCAGGCCCGCACAGTAAAACGCGAATACTGGGCGTTGACACGCGGTAAGGCACCTGCGGATAAAGTCATTGAAGCGGCTATTGAACGTGATCCTCGAAATCCGCTGCGTTTTACGATCGGAAAAGGCGGCCGAGCTAAACCTGCGACAACACATATTCGCTGCATTGATCAGAAAGAAGTCAAAGGTAAGCCTTTCTCTTGGGTTGCCTGCCGATTAAAAACCGGCCGCACTCATCAAATTAGAGTACACATGGAATCCATCGGCCTGCCGCTGATCGGGGATCCCCTCTACCGCAATAAACTTCCCAAACCTAAAGAAGATGGTTCCGTGCTGAATTCTTTCGATCGACAGGCACTGCATGCCAGTCGTTTGGGGCTGATCCATCCGGCCACCAAAGAAACGATGGAATGGTTTGCCGAACCGCCCCAGGATTTTAGGGATTTGATGGATGAATTGGGCTTCGGTCCGTGGGATCGTCCTTCCGAAGTCTTCGGAGATCCGGTTGTCATGATCGACAACGATGAGTTGTCAGAGAATCAGAAAGCCGTCGGTAAGATCAGCTCTTGGGATGACTTCGATTTCGGAGACGACGATGATGACGCCGATTCCAACTGGAAAATCGAACGCACGAAAGAATAAGGATGCAGTCCATGCAAAGTAAACCGGAATTGGAAGTGATCGTTCCCGAATGGAACGCTCCGGAAAACATCAAAGCTTTCTTTACGCTTCGTTCAGGCGGCATGTCTGCCTGCGCCTATGGCGACAAAGACGGCTTTTGCGGCCTTAATCTCGGAAATCATGTCGGAGACAATAAGTACTCGGTTCGCGGAAATCGCAGAATTGTGACCGATATGTTAGGCGCTGAGCCCAAGTGGCTCAGCCAGGTTCATTCTTCTCGAGTCGTCCGAGCAGAGGATAACAACGCTGAAGAACAAGCCGACGCCGAATTTACGACTGCCGCCGGTATTCCCTGCGTTGTCATGACCGCCGACTGTGTGCCGGTGTTGCTTTGCGACAAAAAAGGAATCGTTATTGCAGCCGCTCACGCCGGATGGAAGGGCTTAGCTGACGGAGTCCTGCAAAACACCGTCGCAGCCATGAGAAAAGAAATCGGTGATGAAGCCGAAATCATCGCTTGGATCGGACCGCATATCCGCAAAGATCATTTCGAAGTGCGGGACGACGTCGCAGACTACTACCGAGCATCTGCTGTTAAAGCCGCAGCCGACGATGCATTGGAATCGATCGGAGAGGGCGTCTGGCACTTGGATTTAGCCCGCTTTGCCAAGGAAGCTTTAAAGCAGGCCGGTGTGACTGAAGTCACCGATTGCGAACGTGACACATACTCCGATCCCGAGCATTTTTACAGCTATAGAAGAGATAAGGTAACAGGACGCCATGGCGCATTCATCTGCAAGCGATAGTTCGAGAAGAAGATCCGGCGAGATCAGCTGGTATTACATTCAGCCCGGCTTCAAATTAATTGACGCTAAGAAATGTGCTTGGGCTTTCGCTTTCTTCGTTTTTATTTTGTTCGTGATCAGCCGCTTTTCCCGCAGTCTTATCTTTGACTCCCCGTGGGCGCTCTTGATCGTGCCCGGCGTGGCGGCGTTTGTGATTTGGCTCATGCTTGTCATGCAGCCGCATCGCCAGGTTTATTACCGGCTGGATCAGGACGGAGTTTTCTGTGAGTATCGTTCTTCGGCTTCAGCCCTCACAAGTTTCTTGGATTTGATTCTTAGCCTGCTGGGTTCAATCATCAGACTCAAGAACACCTTCTACATCAACAAACACTCTTCCCGCTCCCGTATGTTTGAGTGGGGAGAAGTTGTTGCCGTGCACGAAGCGCCTTATTGGAAAAAAATTACGCTGCAGGCCGGTTTGCACGGCGAGTTAAATCTTTGGACTAACGCTGAAAACTACGGCAATGTACTCACGCTGGTACGCGAATACGTTGCAAAAGAAAGGAAAAACTATGATTAAGAAGATCTTAGGGATAGCTGTTCTTTTTGGACTGATGATGACTGCTGCTCAAGCTAAAACTTTCTTGGTTGATGTTCGAACCCCGTCGGAAATTGCGACGACGGGCAAGGTTGAAGGCGCCTTGGTTGCCAATTACTCCGCGCCGGACTTTGTGGATCAATTTAAGGCCTTAGGCGCAAAGCCTGACGACGATATTGAGCTTTACTGCCGTTCAGGCCGCAGGGCTGAAATGGCAAGCCAAATCCTTGGCAAGCTCGGATATAAACATATCCGCAACCTCGGCGGCTACGAAGCCGCTGCCGAAACCCTTAAACGACCTCTTGTGAAGTAAATAAAATGACTAAACGTCCTCCCCGTGTGGGATTCGTCTCTCTCGGCTGCCCGAAAGCTCTTGTCGACAGCGAGCGTATTGTTACCGAACTCAGAGCCGAAGGCTACCTCATTAGTTCGACCTATAAAGACTCTGATCTTGTGATTGTGAACACTTGCGGCTTTATTGATGCCGCAGTTCAGGAGTCCCTGGAAGCCATTTCAGAGGCCTTGAATGAGAACGGTAAAGTCATCGTGACCGGCTGCTTAGGCGGTAAAAATACCGATGAGGGCAACTTCGTTGCACTGCGTTTCCCTAAACTTCTCGGTGTCACAGGCCCTGAGCAAACCGAAGAGGTCCTTCGTCTGGTGCATGAAAATCTTCTCAGGCCGCATGAGCCTTTCGGTGATTTAGTGCCTGCAGGCGGTGTACTGCTGACGCCAAAGCATTACGCCTACCTCAAGATCGCAGAGGGCTGCAACCATCACTGCACGTTCTGTATTATTCCTTCGCTGAGGGGCCCGTTGGTTTCGCGTCCGATTGGCTCTGTAATCCGTGAGGCTTCTAATCTCGTCAAGAGCGGCGTCAAAGAACTGCTTGTGATTGCACAGGATACGGCAGCCTACGGTCAGGATGTGAAATACAAGCTGGATTTCATCGGCGGCCGAGCCGTTAAGACCAACATTAAGGTCTTGTTTGAGGAACTCGGCAAACTCGGCGTTTGGGTACGCCCTCACTACATGTACCCGTATGCGTCTGTCGATGAAATCGTTCCCTTGATGGCTGAAGGCAAGATCCTTCCGTACCTCGACGTTCCTTTCCAGCACGCCCATCCGAGAATCCTGAAAGCCATGAAGCGTCCGGGCAGTGAATACAACATGGAACGCATTAACGCCTGGCGCGCGATTTGTCCGGATATCACAATTCGTTCGACCTTTATCACCGGATTCCCGGGAGAAACCGAAGAAGAATTCCAGTATCTTTTGGACTTCCTCAAAGAAGCTCGTCTCAACCGAGTTGGCTGTTTTGCTTACTCTCCGGTTGAAGGGGCGGCTGCCAACGATCTGCCCGGAGCTCTTCCGGAAAGCGTTCGCGTAGAAAGAAGAGAACGTTTCATGGAAGTTCAGAGCGAAATCTCTAAGGAACTTTTGCGAGAAAAAGTCGGTAAGACGATCAAAGTCTTAGTCGACGAAGCGCCCGATGAAGACGGCATTGCAACAGCTCGATCTTCAGCCGATGCGCCTGACATCGACGGTTTGGTGTTCATCGAAGGCAATCCGGACGTGAAGCCCGGAGACTTTGTCGACGTTAAGGTCACGGATTCTTCCGACTATGACCTCTTTGCGGAAGTTGTGAAAGAACCTTAATCTTCAGCTCTCTGAGGGACCGCCTCGGTGCGGCGGTCTAAAAATAAAAAGCGGCTCATGCTTGGAATTCCAAACATGAGCCGTGTTGCTAACTACTAAATGAAAAAGTTTCGATGCTGCAGGCGTAGGTTAGAAGCTGTGGCTCAAACCTGCACTGATCGTCCAGCTGTTGAGTTCCTCGATAGAGGAAGCAGCTTTCTTGCCCTGGCCGTAACCGGCGAAGGAGTAGAACAATGTTCTCTTGCTGATCGGATATTCATAGGCCGTAGCAATCGAGTACATGCTGTAGTCACGAGAACCTTCTTTGATCTTGCCGAAGCCGTAGTTGCCCTGAAGTTTGGCCGTGCCGCCGGCAACCGGAACACCGATAGAAGCAGAGAAGCCGTGCTGGTTGGCGCCTTTAGCTCCTAACTGGTTGGCAAATGCGTAAGTCGGCAAGCGGTTGGCGCGGTAAGCAAACTGGTAAGCACCGTAGAGACTGAAGGAACCGAAGTCATAAGATCCACCGAGTGTAAAGACTTAGGAGCTCTTCAGGTTCTGTTCTTTGTGGTCATACATTTCCCACATGGCGCTGAAGAGGGCAGGTCCTTTGGCATATTCATAGCCGACACCGTAGTAGTGATTGTCTTTAGACCATTTCTGTTCGTCGCCGTTGTCACCCATGTCGTTGGAGTACATGAAGTGAATGGTGGAGCCGTTCATGTCCGGTGTGTTGTACAGCAGGACATTGTCCATACGGTCGGACAGAATGAACGTGCCGTAGATATTGCCGGTGCTGTAGTAGGAAGTCCAAAGAGAGGAACCGTGCAGAATATTGTAGGTTCCGCAGTCGGAAGACAAACCGCCTGTACGGCCGGCTGCAAAGGTACCGAAAGGAGTGGATACGGACAGCGCGCTCTGACGGGCGAAGGCCTTGGAAGAATTCATGGCGTCGCCAGAGAATGTCTTAAAGCCTTGTTCCAGGATAAAGCCGAGGTTGTATCCGCTGCCTAAATCTTCGTTGCCTTTGATGCCGAAGCGGGAACCGGCCCAGATGCTGTTGTCAAAGCCCACTCGAGCTGCTTTGCCTTTGGCCTTGGAAACCGACACGGCCCCGTCAACTACTCCGTAAAGCGTCACGTCGGAAGCGGCGTAGACGCCGGAGGAGACGGCACAAAGAAGTGCTGCAATGAGAGCTGATTTCTTCATTTCTATCTCCTCCTCAGATTACTTGGAAGCAATGCCGTTCATGATCATCTGCTTGCCGTCTTCGATGTTGTCCGTGTAGATGCGGTCACGGCTGACATACGGAACTTTGGCGCGATAGTCCTGATATAGCTTGCGGGTAGCTTCAGACATCTTGAAGTCGCCTTTGAGTTTCTTTCTCAGGTCAATACCCTGTGTGGAGTGCAGCATTTCCAGGCTGTAGACGTAGCCGGTGTTGTCGGCGATTCGTTTCAGTCTTTCAGCAACCAGCGGGAGGTTGGTGTAGGTGTCTTCAATGTCACCGGCAACCGGAGTTCCGAGGGCGGAAACAGGATTGCTCTGAGCAAGGCTGTCAGCGTGCATAGCGACGAAGGGTTTCTGGATGGCGCCGAAGGCGTGACCCTTGTTTTCAGGATCGGACAGGAAGCGTGTCAGACCGGTGAAATGGTCGTCAGAAAGCTGGATCGTGCGCTGGACGCTGTTATGAGACAGATGAGTCATGGCGATGCCGAGGCGCTGAGCAGCCATGGCAACCGGCAGCGGTTCGAAGTTGGATGTCGGGATGATGGCGCCTTTCAGTCCGTTGCCTTCGACGAAGTACATGGCAACCTGGCTATGGTCGGCGTAATCCTTGCCGGCGTTCAGAATGGTGGCGGGATTGTCGTCGGAAGAGTTAATCTGAACCTTGATTTCTTTGTCTAAGTCCTTGAGCGCTTCGCGAGCTTCACGCATGGTGTAGACCGTAGTGCGGAAGGACAGAGGATCCTGAAGTGCGCGATCCTTGTTCTTTTCCCAGAGGTAAGAACCTTTCAGATTGTCGCGAATCTTAGAGGCTTCTTCCAGTCCGGAGAAAGGATGGACTTTGGTGACTTGAGGAAGAACCGGAGCAATATTGCCGTTCAGAGCCTCCAAGCTCAACGCAAAGACGCGGGGTGTGGCATCGATGATGGTGCGGGCGTGGCGTGCGGCATCCATCGTCTCAGCTACAGCTGCGGCATTGGTAGACAAAATGGCAAGAGCGTCTTTACCTTCCGGAACCAGAGGTTTGAGACCGGCCTTCTGGAGCGCTTCTTTACCGCTCATTTCTTTGCCGTCTACCTTAGCGCGCCATTCACCCATCATGACGGCGCCGACGTGAGAAGACATCGTGATGTCAGCTTCACCGACAGAACCGCGGGACGGAATTTCCGGTGTAATGCCTTTGTTCAGGAATTCTTTATAGAGCTCGGCAACGTAGGGCTGAGCACCTGTCTGGCCGGCAAGAAGAGTATTCAAGCGAATGACCATCTGCAGACGAGTCAGCTCTTTGGACATCATCGGGCCGATAGCAGCGGAGTGGCTTCTCAAAGCGTTGTGGTTGAAGGCTTTGGAAGCTTCGATAACTTCTTCGGAGAGTTCACCGTTTGCTTTGAACAGCGGTTTGTCTTTGTTCAGACCGACGCCGACGGTCAGACCGTAAACCGGTGTGCCGCCTTTGGCAGCCAAAAGAACCAGTTCATGAGCCTTTTTGAGGCGGTCCATGGCTTCAGGAGCGATGGCGACGGTGTCTTTGCCTTCGGCGATGGCCCAGGCTTCGTCCTGAGTGAGGTTGGAGCCGTTAAGGGTAACAACTCCGGCATTGGCGATTCCGGCAGACATAAGGAGTAAAGCAATGATGGAAAGTCTCATTTTATTTTCCTCTTGGATTCGAAGGGTTAAATACTGGAGAAATTACTTAATTTGATATTTGAATTCGTGGCAGTTGTTGCAGTAAACCTGAGAGGTCTTGTGCTCGGAGTGGCAGGCCGTGCAGGCGATACCTTCACCGTAGTGATGGCTGGCGTGCGGATTGGGCTCGCCGTTCTTCAGATTTTTGGTTTTTTCAGCAACGGCTGCATAGCTCTGATGGCAGGTTAAGCAGGCTTTGTTGTCAGGTGTGACGAACTGCTTTCTGCCGACTGCATTTTCTTTAGTGTGGCAGGCTGCGCAGTCCTTGATGTTCTGGTGGTAGGGCTTTACTTGCTGAGCAGAGGCCGGAAGAGCGATAAATAAAGCGGCTGCGAGAACGAGAAGATTGAACGATTTCATGTTGTTATCCTTTCCGTGGTGAGGCTATTCGAGGTTGACGGGTGTGTTGGCGACGACGGCGTCTCCGGCGACTCGGCCGGTTACGAGACCGTCAGCGATGGCGCATCCGCCGAGACGGCTGGCACCGTGTGTACCGCCGGTAACTTCACCGGCTGCGTAAAGGCCCGGGATCGGTTTTTGCGTTCTGACGTTAAGCACTTCGGCGTTCTTCGTGATACCGACGCCGCCCATGCAGTAGTAAACTTTCGGCCAGACGCGGGCCGCATAGAAAGGAGCCTGTTTAATTTCAATAGCGAGAGCGAGCGGACGGTCGAACTGTTTGTCTTTGCCTTCACGGACGTAGGCGTTGAATTCTTCAACTTGCTTGATCAGTGCTTCCTTAGGAATACCGTAAGCATCTGCAAGTTCTCCCAGCGTATCGAACTTCTTGATGACGCCGTACTTCAGACCATTCTTCAGTGTCTGAGCCTGTTTGACGCCGACGCTGTCGGTGAAGCAAATCGGGTAAACGGGTTTTCCGTTTTCGTCGAGCTGCTTAAGGATGGCGTCGGAACGAGCCTTGCGGTCAGCGAGTTCGTTGACGAAACGTCTGCCAGTGCGCTTGTCAACCATGATGCCTTTCGGGAAACCGGCAATCGTGTTGAACTGAGAAACTAAGCCGAAACCGCGTTCGTCAGGAGAAGACCAAGGTCCGAGCTGAATCTGGTCGAGCTGGATCGGTAGAGCACCGATGGCCAGCATATTCTGAAGAACTTCGCCGGTGGCGCCGGGATGGTTGGTGGATTCAAGGTTCGGTCCGAGTGTCGGATCCTGCTGCATACGGAAGGCGACATTCTGAGAGAAACCGCCGGTTGCTGCGACAACGCCTTTTCTGGCGCCGTAAACCTGAGGAACACCTGAATTTTCTTTGCGGTAATCGTGGCGTTCAAGAACCTTGACACCGATAACACGGCCTTCGTCATTGAGAACGAGGTCTGTGACAGCGCAGCCTAAGTGCATATCAACACCGAGTTTCTTGGCTGCTTCAACCAGAGGACGAGTGATGCCGCCGCCGGTACTTTCAATAGTCTGCATAATACGGGGAACGCTGTGGCCGCCGAAATGCTGAACGAAAGGTTTGTACTTCACGCCGTACTTCACGGTGAAGTCAAAAGCTGGGCGAGTACCGTAGACGATATTCTTCAAAAGGTCGACGTGGCTTAAACCGCGGCCGGACTTAATCATGTCCTGGAGCATCAGTTCAGGAGAATCCTTGATGCCTTCTTTTTCCTGGAGAGGAGAACCTGCGACTGCGAAAGCACCGCCGTTAATGGCAGAGTTGCCGCCGTAAGCCGGCATTTTTTCGAGCAGCATGACGGAGGCGCCTTTTTCTTTGGCTTCCAGAGCTGCGGCCAGACCGGCAAATCCGCTGCCGATGACGATGACGTCAGCAACTTTGTCAAATTTTTGTTTGGTTTGAGGAGCTGCGAATGCGAGACTTCCAAAAGCCGGAGCTGTGCAGGCTGCCGCTAATTTCAGGAAAGAACGGCGAGAAGGTGTGGTCTTCATATTTTCTCCAATGGATGTAAGTGAGTGAAATGCTTTTGATTAATCTCACCGCAAAGACCGTGCCAACTTTTTAGAAATTTTTAACTAGTTGAAATTTAAGACAATTTTAATTTACGCATTAATACGTAAAGATTATTAACGATATTTCGTGAGTTAAAATAATATGAAATATCGTGAGTTACTAAATATCGTGAATAAAGACCTCCAGCTCCCGGCAATCTTAGCGATCAACTCCTCTATTAATGCAGAGGAATCCTTGTCCCGTGTTTTTGAAGTGCTTCAAGGATTTCTTGATGCAGACGGAGCATTCGTAAATATCTTTGATACCCAGAAACACCGGATCGTTTTTGTTGCTCATTGCCGTCGGGACGGTGTTTCGTCAACGCTCGGTTCCCTTGTTCCGCCTAAATCGCTGCGGCCGCTCAAAATCACCGATAAGGTTTTGAACTGTCCTGACATCTCTCAAGACAGGTTTACTCAACAGGTGCTTTCCGAGTGCCTTCCGGAGGTTAAATCGTATTTGATGCTTTCGATGGATAAAGAGGAGCGGCACTTAGGTGTGGTTTGTTTTTACAGCCGCCGGTATGACCAATTCAACGAAGCGCAGCGTATTCTTTTAAAGTCCCTTCACGATTCATTTTCCTTAATGACTTCGAATGCCTTGAATTCTGTTCTCTTGGCAAACAATCTGGATTTAATTCAGGAAAACGACGGACTTAAGGACTCCGTCAGAGGGAGCCGTATGGCTTTAGTGAATCGGTTTTCGGCACGGACGCCGAGCTTGAAAGAAATCACTGAAAAAATAGAAAAGGTGAGTTCAACCGAGGTTCCGATTTTGGTTTTAGGAGAAACGGGCTGCGGTAAGGAAGTCGTCGTGAACCTAATTCAGGAGCTCTCTAATCGAGGTACGGGTCCGTTCGTGAAGTTAAACTGCGGCGCCATCCCTGAAACTTTAATAGACGATGAATTTTTCGGACATGAAAAAGGTGCCTTTACCGATGCCAAGATACAGAAGAAAGGGGTCTTTGAGCGGGCTTCAGGAGGAACGCTGTTTTTGGACGAAATCGGAGAACTGTCTTTGGCAGCGCAGGTTCGTCTTCTTCGGGTTCTGCAGCAAAAGATCGTGACAAGAATCGGCGGTATGCATTCGATTCCTGTTGACTTTCGTTTGGTTGCGGCAACGCACAGGGACTTAAAGCAGATGGCTGAAGAAGGCCGATTTAGAAATGACCTGCTTTATCGTCTGAATCTCTTTCCTCTGCGGATTCCTCCGCTCAGAGAAAGACAGGAAGATCTTTTTCCGCTGACCGACTTTTTCCTGAATCGGCTGCGAAGCAAATACGGTATTTCTCAGCCCCTTTCCTTGTCTCAGAAGTCTGTTGAGCAGATGCAAAAGTACAAGTGGCCCGGTAACGTTCGAGAGCTGGAAAATACCTTAGAGCGTTCCGTTCTGACTTCTTCTGACTACCAGAATATTCAGATTGTTTTTGAAGGAGAAACCGGTTGGTCCGGACCTGTAGTGCAGGCGGCTTCTCCCGAGCAAATTAAGCTTGAAAGCTTTGAGATGATGCAGAAGCATTACTTTGAAGCCGTATTGAAAGCGACCAAAGGGAAAATTTCCGGCGCCGACGGAGCCGCGGCGCTTACGGATATGCATCCCAATACACTTCGGAGCAAATTAGAAAAACTCGGCGTGACGTTTAAAGCGGTCAAGCCGGAACTTTAGATTCCGGCTTGATGACGATATGCGTTGACTAAACCGCCTTTCCGGTGAGTTCTTTTTCCTGCTTAGGGGTGAGCTCAGGGGCAAGTTTTTCGTCCACAATGCCTTTCCTGAGATCTTCCATCTCAGCAAGTGACTGCGGATCATTCTGGGTCTTGTAAATCAGAATGTAGGCAGCTGTGAGAAATGCCGCGCCCAAAAGCAATAGGTGAGTTAAATACGGGAATGCAACACCTGACAGCGTGGCGCCGGCCTGGGAAACACGAAGCATGGCAACGGAACCCGCCGTCGTCGGTGACAGCCACCCGAAAGCCTGCAGAGGCCACGGGATGTTCTGCCACGGGTAGAGGTTGCCCGAAATAAAGACAAACGGAATGGAAGACGGCACAACTATCTGAACCACAAAACGGTAACGCTTGAGCAGCGCTGCTATCAGCATGCCCAAAGACGTAATCGCAAAAGCATAAATCATCGAGACCACGATGGTTCCGGGAACGTTCTTAAACGAATTCACACCATGGAAAGAGAAGGACTGCCCCTCAATGAATAAGATCCAGAAAAGACTCAGGAAGAAAAACGGTGCGTACATCGCAAGGAAGTACATCGGATGGCGGGCGCCAAGCGCCAGCGGGAACGGATATTTTCTCTTCCAGAACCAATCGTTCATCAGCATGCCGATGCCGCAGACGAAAATCGTCTGGAAAATGATCATGAAGACGATCGGAACCGTGAAGTTCAGATATCCGTTGACCGTATTAAACATGCTTTCCACGATCATCGAGGGCGGATTATTGGCGGCTCGCGCGATCTCGGACAAAGGGACCCCATGTTCAACCAGATGAGCACTGATGGACGCCGCTACAATCTTCTGAAGCGGACCGCCGACACCGCTCATCGAGCCTCGACTCTTAACAATGAAAGCGCCGTTTGTGACGAGGACTAAAGCGGTCGGAACGTTGGTGAGCGTATGCGTTTCAAAATTAGGCGGAATGATCAGAATTGCACTGATGCCGCCCTTGCGCATCAAATTCTGTGCTTCCGGGAGACTCGTCGTCTGCTGAGTGACCTGCAGATTTGGAGAGGCCCGCATGGCCTGAGTGAGGCGTCTGGACAGCGCAGAGTTGTCCTGGTCAACGGCCACGACATTCAAATGGTCGGGCAGCTGCTCCATGTATGGCCAGCAGTAATAGAAAGAATAGAAAAATACTGCGAAGCAGAAGAAGGGAGCGCAGGCAAGGTTAGTGGTCGCTTGCTTCAAGGTGAAAAGAAAGCATTTCAGCAAGGAGGGGAATTTACAGCTCATGCTTAGTCTCCAAAATCTTTTCCTGTTTGGCAAACTTGCGGTATTTCCATCTAAAGATCGGCAGACCGACAACAAGCGGGATAAGCGCCAAAAGTGCAAAGGCTGTAAAAGTCGATCCCATTTCCCAAATTTTTGCGCCCAGTGTCCACTGCTGAGTCTGTCCTTGTATGAACCACGTCAGCGGCAGGCACTTACAAAACATTCTAGCCATCTCGCTCATAGAGTCCAGCGGCATCGAAAATCCTGTAAAGGGAAGGGCAGGGGCGGCATAGCCGGAAGTCACCACTAAAGCAAAACGCCAATTGGGTGCGATACCGACAATCAGAATGCCGGAGCAGGCCATAACGATTAAGCAGGCTGCGCCGCAAATAAACCAGATAAAAAGCGAGCCGGCCGGAGCAAAGCCCCCGAAGCCGGCAAATAAAGCGATGTAGGCAGCAACTACTAAGCAATAAAAGAAAAAGTGCGGCAGCAGTTTGCCGAACAATGCGGCAGTCACGCTTCCCTGGGCGGTATCAAACCAATCGTTAATGCGGAACTGATAGTTTTCTCGAACGATCGAAGTGACAAACGACAGAATAGCAGCGAGCATGATGACGCCGGGAAGCAGGTTGCTCCCCAAGAAAGCCAGGAAGCTGAACTGCATGTTGCCGAGAGCATAGAAGTCCGAATGCAACCCGGTTACTAATCTCTCGGCGCCTTTGACGCCGCTGGCCGTCAGCATGGATGTCTTAATCATCCGCTCCTGAGAAATGGCGGTCGCGACATTGGTCAGATCTGCTTGAATGGTACCGGCAACAGCGTAACGGTTTTCATCTAAATACAACACCATCGGAGCGCCGGTGCCCTTTGTCACGTCGCGGGCGTATTCAAACGGAATCTCGACAAATCCGTAAATCGTACCGTTTCTTAAAGCCTGATCCGCCTCCGAATGAGAGACAAACGGAACGAGGCCCACGGAGCGGGTTGCTTCAATCTTAGTAATGACATCCCGACTGATCTGAGAATGGTCGTTATCAACGATTCCTATCGGCACCTGCGTCACGATACCGTTGCCCAGCAAGAGCCAGACAACCATTACCCAGAATAACGGCAGGAATCCGCAGAAAATAATTTCCTGCGGTGTGCGCAAGAGCCGCCGAATCTCTCGAGCCGAGACGGCTGCGGCTGCGTTTAACCAACCTATCGGGGAAAGCATTATCGGATCCTAATTTTTAAAACCGTCCACTAAAACACTCATGCCCGGACGAAGGTTCGCGACTTTCTCAACGGGACGTGCTCTGACTTCAAAAGTCTTCATGTCGTAGCCGGAATCCATACGCGTGCTTCGCCAGGTGGCGTAATTGGCTCTCGGGCTAATGTAATAGACCTTGTAGTCGATCTTCTTGTTTCCGAGGGCCGGAACGTAGGCATGGAAAACTTTGCCGAGCTCGATGCCGGGCATGTTTTCTTCGCGGATATTGAAAGAAGCCCACTGATCGTTTAAGTCAACCAATGTGACAACCGGGAAACCGGCGGCAGCGATTTCGCCTTCAACCAGAATGACTTTGTCGACTTGAGCGTCCAGCGGAGCGTTGAGCGTCTTGTCAACGGTCAAGGATTCAACCTGTTTCACGCCTGCTTTGGCTTCAGCGGCTAAATCAAGGGCGGCAGATTTTTCCTGTTTACGGGCGCCGATTTCGGCAATGTCGTACATCTGTTTGGCGGCATCGGCCTGTTGGTTTGCAGCAATCCACTGAGTCTGAACTTCATCGAATTTTTGTTTCGACACTAACCCGTCTCTGTAAAGCGCAGAAATTCGGTTGTATGTCTTAAGTGCTAAAGCTGCTGCAGCCTGAGCGCGTTCCCATTGGGCACGCGCGGCTTGTTTTTCCTGGGGACGGGCGCCTTCATCAACCAAGCTCTGTTTCGCTTGGGCGGCACGTTCCTGGGCCTGAACCTGCTGGAGTTTGGCTTCGAGTTCAGGAAGGCTCATCAAAGCCACCGGCTGGTCTGCTTTCACAAAATCGCCTTCAGAGACCAAAACCTTGTGAACTCGACCGGGGACTTTAGATGCCACGCTGATGGTGCGCGACTCCATTTGACCCTGAAGCGGCGGAGCCGGCGGGAAGGCGGCTTTATAGATGCCCCAGACAATAAAGACGGTCAGGCCTAATACAAAGATCAGCATCAGGATGACACTGATTTTCGGAGCCTTGACTTCTTGTTGTTGAGGAGTCGGAGTCGTCTGCGGTTGAAGAGGTTTATTGTTTTCTTCCATGATTAATTTTCCACAATCACTTCGTGCTTATTGACTGCATTCATAAATTCGCTCATCTGGCCGGCGATGGCATGCAGCATGGCGTAGTTCGATACGAAATCAAAGGCAGCAACGCGGCGGCCGACTTCAGCGGCGAACAGCTGGTTGCGCGCCTCATTGACATCAAGTGCAGTAGCCAGGCCTTCATCGAAGCTCTTGGATTTTAGTTTCAAGTTTTCTGCGGCAAGCTTCACGGTTGAAGCGCTTAATTTGTACTGGTCAATGGCGTTCTGAGTCCTTAACCATGCGACTTCCACACCGGTTCTGACTTGGTTGACGGCTTCGGCTTTTCCGGCTTCCGCCTGTCGTACTGTGGCTTCGGCACTTCGGATGCTGGCTCTTCTGTCCTTGGCATCCCAGAGCGTAATGTTGACACCGACACCGCCGATCCAGTTCGGTTCGACAAGCGTCTGGTAATGCTTAATAAAGTTGTAGGTGCCGAAGGCAAACACCTGGGGCATCCAAGCGCCCTTAGAAGCTTTGACACCTTGCTGAGCTTGATCGGCTTTAGCCTGAATGACTGCAATCTGCGGGTTTGAGGCCAAAGCCGTATCAACCCAGTACTTGAGCGGTTCAAGCGGACGATTCAAGACGAAAAGCGGCGTCGTTAGTTTTCCGAACTCTTCGTCGCGCAGCAGGCGCGCAAGCTGGAGGCGGGCGACTTTAGCGTTGTCTTTGGCTTTGAGGTATTCGCGGTTTCTGTTGTCGCGCTGGACCTGAACGGACATTCGTTCGATCTTGCTGATCATTCCCTGCTTTTCGAATTTCTTCGCTTTTGCAAGTTCACGATCCTGATGGTGCAGCATGTCCTTTTGAAGTTTTTCTACAGAGAGTGCCAGCTGTGTTCCGAAGTAGTAGCCGGCAAGCTGCGCATCCAGATCTTCGCTGTCAGCACGCTTTTGAGCGACCGCCTCATCGACGGCGTATTTACTTGCATCCTGCATGGCAGAAATCTTTCCGCCGGTATAAATCGGCCAAGTCGCAGTGGCAGCCACGCGCGGGCCGTTTAACGACATTTTTTCGTGCAGTCCGACGGAAAAAGAACCGGGGAGCTGAATCGGCAGCGTGCCAGCTAATGGGTTGGGAATCGACTTATCGATATCGATCTTCTTTTGTCCGGCGATTTGCATGGCCTGCAAAGTCACCGTCGGACCGCCGAGGGTTTCCAAAGATTTTTGAGTTTCACGTTTGCTTTGGACTTGCTCTTCGCTGGCCTTGAGTTTGTCGCTTCGTTCATAGAGCCAATCGCGCGCGACGGGGAAGCTCAGTGGCAACGCAGCACTGCATTGCTGGGCAGCGCAAAGCGCGAGAGCGGCAAGAGCTAATTGAATAGGTTTGTTCATCGAATTCTAGAATTCAAAAGCGCATGAATAGCAGGATTGTAACTGCCCCGCCACATGTTTGTTCGGATTTGTAAGAAATCGGGACCTGACTAAGGTATGGCCGATAACCTCTCAAACATCAATGGCGGTGGCTTTTGATAACTTTTGACTATAAAAGCTTCCAATTAGAGTGAAATCAAACTCGAGTTTTAGTCGAATACTTGAATGCTTTAAGGTTCAAAATGCTATGCGTATTGAACATGACGAAGCAAGATCCCGCTCTGAGCCAAGACTTCATCGCTCAAAAGAGAAGTCTCACTGTTTTTTGCGAAAACTTCGCGCAAATTGCAAAGGAAAGCATTTCTTTCGTGCTTAATTTGCACGGACTTCTTACAATCTTTGGTAGGCTAGAAAAACGAAGAGCCGTTTGCCTACCTCCAAAGCAAGGATTAAAAATGATAACCGGTCAATCGAAAGCGTTCCATCTCGGTCGATGGGAACTTTTGTTCAAAATCATGGACGAAGGATCTATCACTCGAGTTGCCGACATTGAAAATCTTCAGCGTTCTCAGTTATCTCGAATGGTTTCCGGACTGGAAGAGGAATTGGGTATACAACTTTTGGAACGCCGAGGAAAACGCTTGAATTCGACACAAGCTGCACTAGAACTTCGGTCAAAAATTGAACCGCATATCACGATGGTCCGTCGTGCGCTCGAGAAGACTTCAGAGCTCGAAGAAGGTGACGCTGGCAGCATTCGTTTCGGAGCGATGCCTGGATTTCTCCAGACTCAGGTTGTACCTCTGATCGCAGAATTTCAGCAGCTGCATCCTCAGGTCACTTTTGATGTCATCGGTGACGATAATCCTAAGGCGTTCATGGGCGGAGAATGTGATTTGATGCTGTATTACGGCCCCGTTAACGACGCTAACCTCGTAGAAAACTGGGTGACCCGTTCTTTATTTATTCCCTGTGCTTCGCCTAAATATCTAGAGAAGGCCGGCTACCCTGAGGATCCGGCAGAGCTATCCAATCATGCCGGCGTGGTTTATACGGGACGAGTCAGACCGCACTCGGAAGTTTTGGTGAAAAACGGACGCCAACAGACTTTCCGCTGGAAGTCGATGATTCGCTTCAACAATATTTTGTTGGCAAAAACAGCAGCGGTAGAAGGCTGCGGCATTGTGCTCGACATGCCGTTGCATCATTGCTATGAAGAAGTGATGAACGGGCAGTTAGTACCCATCCTCAACGGCTGGCAGATTCCGAACCTCGATAATTACATCGGATCTACGCTGGCTGCCTCAAAATTGAAACGAGTGCAGATGTTCATTGATTTCTACGTTCGAAGAAGAAGAGAGATCGAAGG
>PPYF01219522.1_pt1 | contig 38710 bp, 32 predicted proteins | sample 1559871 | NCBI WGS metagenome assembly PPYF01 (sample SAMN08240021, study PRJNA423297) | Human gut metagenome, whole genome shotgun sequencing project.
AGAAAAAATCTCTATGAAGAAATGAAAATGTGAGAAAAAGCGAGTTAACAAGAGAAAAACAAAGATTATTATGGGAGGTGGAGTTTCAGCAGATACAGCAGGTGGTTTTGCCGGAAGCTTTCAGAGTGGAACCGTCAACAATCAGGAGGCAGGAGAAGGCAGCTATTATTCTGTATACAATCTGGATCATGTAAATGGACAGTCTTATGCCGGAGGCTTCGGAGGAAATGTTTACTCCGGTGCATTAGCGGATGCCGGAGGCGGCATCAGTATTCTTGGTGGTCTCCAGGGACTGAATGTTAATGTTGGCGATTTGCTGAACCTGATCAATGCCTACATTCCATATGTTCAGTATGCAGGAATCAAGTCGGACAATGGTTTTACCGTTACTGCGAATAAAATAAAATCAGAGGACAGCTATTCCGGAAGTGCAGGAGGATTTATCGGTTACGGAAGCGGTGTACAGATAAGCTACTGTGATGTTACGAGTCTGAAACATACGGATGTAACAGAGCCTGAGAAGGGTTTGGAAGATGTAGATGGCTCAAACTATTTTGATGTAAAGAGCCAGTATGCAGTAACCGGTGCCAGATATGCAGGTGGATATATCGGCTATATGAATATCGGTTCCGCAGCCTCCGTTGGAAAAGGTTTAAGTATTTTAGGTACTTCAATCGGAATCAATAACGTGCTGGATGCATTGAGTGTCGTTGTTTCGACAATCGAACATTCTGATGTGAACGGAAATCCGGGAGGCTTTGCAGTAAAAGCATCTGATACGTCAGCGAAGGATGTCCTTGGAGATGCAGGAGGCTTTGCCGGAAAAATTTCCGGTGGACACATTCAGGATTCCAACGCAAATAACTTCTCCTATATCATCGGACAGATTACGGCTGGTGGCTATGTGGGAGATCTGGAACCGGGAAATGTGGCAAATGTTCTTGGAGACGCAAGTATTTTAGACGGAATTGTGAATGTAGAAAGTGCATTAGCGTCTGTTGCAGAGGATTTTGTTCCAACAATCAGAAACAGCGCCACAACCTGTATTCCCTGCGGTGGTGCAGTTCGTGCAGCAGCGGCGTCCACGACACAGGTACAACGAGGTATGGCCGGCGGTTATGCAGGACATAATGAGGGCGGTCACATCTGGGGAAACAATACAAAGAAGTGGAAAGGAAAAGAATATGCCGGACCCCTCAGTACCTGTCAGGCAGTTCGGATCCGCTCTGTATATGGAGAAGAGATTGCAGGTGGTTTTACAGGACTGATGGAGTCAGCCGATACGGCAAGTACCGGAAACCTGTCCTTATTATGGGGATTGGTAAAAGTAGATAACATTCTGGGAGCACTCAGTGTTGTCTATCCGACGGAAGAAAATACGGCAGTTTACGGACCGCTTGCCCTGATGGATTATGAGACCTGGAACAAATGGGTAGAATTTGTCGGTAAATACGGCGGTTACGGAAGTGATCTTGCTGTAAATGGAACAGTGAGCAACCAGGCAGAACTGGATGCAATCATTGGAAAGTATGCTTACGGATATAATGTCGTAGCAGGAAGAGTAAATTACCGGGATGAGATAAAACTGGCAAATGGCGGAGCAGCTGGTGGCTATGTTGGATCCATGCAGACCGGAACCATTACAAATGGACAGGCTTATCAGGCGAAGACGATAAAAGGAATCCGATGCGCCGGAGGCTTTGCAGGAGAAATGATAAACGGCGGCGCAGCTGACCTTGGCGGTGTGAATATCCTCGGTCTGGATCTGCAGCTGGGGCAAATGCTCAAAGTATTGGAAGTATTTGTGCCGGTGATCAAGAAATCTTCTGTTGAGGGCTACCAGAGTGGTCTGATCGTCCAGTCAGAAGGAATCAATGACAAAGATGCCTGTGGTTATGCAGGAGGTTATGTAGGAAAGCTGATCGGTGGACAGATCTGGGGCGAAAACGATACGCACTGTCAGGTTACAAAGCTGAGACGAGTTGACGGAAGAAGCTATGTCGGTGGATTTGTTGGAAGCTCAAAACCGGGAAGCGCAGCAACAGTGGATCCAACTGCCGGGGAAGGATTATTTTTAAGCAAATTATTAAATAAATTGCTGAATGCTCCGGCAGACTTTATAAAAGTTATGGATGCTACCGTGGCAACGATCCGCTGTGCAGATGTCATTTCCTGGGATGACTGGGGAATTATTGTAAACGGAGTTCATTCCGGCGAAGGCAGCAACACTTTCTATGCAAAAGCAGCCGGAGGCTTTGCCGGAAGTCTGGTTGGAACCGTACTCGGGAAAAAAGATACCAAAGAAGCCGGAATTTCTGCACAGGGAATTCGTTCTGTTATTGCCGGAGAATATGCCGGAGGCTTCTTTGGAATAGCGGATGTTGATGCCGGAGTGCAGGTTTCAGGGAAGACAGAAACAGAATTATTCAAATATTTGCTTCAGCTTGGGCGTACCGATGTCTTAGATGCATTCCGTACTTATGTATATGACGGATCCGTAAGTGGAAGTGCGGATGCCGGCTTAAGTGTAAGCGCACATATAGCTGTGAAAAGCGGACAGAATGATGCGGTGACATACAGCGGAACAGCCGGAGGCTTTGGAGGTTCTTTGTTAAACAGCTCTGTTAAAAACAGCAGTGTTACAAAGCTTTCTAATGTAAGCGGACGAAACAGCACCGGAGGCTTTATCGGTTATTCCGGAAAAAGTGGTGTTGTGGATCTGAACAAAATCGATGTTCTTGGCAATAATCAATGGCAGCTTCTTGGAGGAGCAGCAGGCGTCCTGGATGTATTCGGTTCGCATATTGAGGACAGCAGTGTAGCCGGAGTGGATGGCGGTTATACCGTACAGAGCAGTGGAGGCGAGAAACAGATTGCCGGAGGCTTTATCGGCTATGCGAATCTGGCGAGAATGTCAGGCTGTATAGCCGGAGACAGTAATATTCAGGCAAACGGGCTTAAACAGGTCGCGTCCGGAGGAACGGCCGGAGGTTTTGCCGGAAGGACAAGCTACGAATACCTTGGAAATATAGATCTGGATTCCACATTAGTGAACGCATTGCTTACCATTTTAAATCAACTGGTAAAAGCACTCTATCTGGATAAGCTTCAGGCAGCAAATCTACTGAATATTAATCTGGGAATTATTCAGATTAAGGCAGCCTATGAAGGTGATTTGCTGAGTGTCAATCTGTTAGGATTAAAGATCTCTGTAGGCCTATCCAAAGCTTCTACAGAAAATCAACAGCAGACAGATTTTGCGATTATTAAAATCGGAGATTCCACGATCAAGCTTCCCTGTGATTCCAATGGAATCAAACAGGATAATGATACAAAGTCCAATATCAGTATCAGCCTGATCAAAGCAAACCGAACGAAAATCACGGACAGCAATGTCTATGGCATCAGCTATGGATATGATGTCTACGCCGGTGGAGCCGGAAATGATATAGATGGTTCTGCAGAGGATGGACGAAGCGGCGGTTTTGTTGGATTCAATAACGAAGGTCTTCTTCAGAACAACAACATGTACTACTGTGACGTGGTTCGGGGAACTCCAAATCTGGTCGGACCTTTCAGCGGAGAAAGCAAACTAAATTCTTCCTATTCCTTCAATACAAAAGAGAAGGTCGAAGGAGAGCAGAACAACTACCGTATTTACAGAAAGCTGGATGTGGCGCTGGATCAGATCAAAAAAGGTTCAGAAAAGTTAAATCTCAGCTATGAAAAGGATGCTTCCACTGGATGGGATATTTACACGATGGGTCATATGAATTCGGTAAAAAGCTATGATGCGTTGCAAAATGCAAAGCTGACAGATGAAACAGCGTCTGCGACAGCAGAACTGAAAGCTTATGAATCGGTGGCGAAGGCAGTATTGATGTCAGATACCAAAACAACATTGAACACAGGAGAAAGTGATACTCCGGAACCGTCCGAGTCACAGGATCCATGTAAGGAGTACATCAGGCTGACGATCAATAAGATCTGGAAGGATTTCAATAATTTTGATAAAAAACGACCAGACAATATTACGGTAACCATATCGCGTACCTGGACAGACAACGTGGGGAAAGAAACGACAGAAACAGTTCCGGGCTACGAGAGCTACACCATAAACGGCCCTATTGAGGAATCCAAATGGCAGGAGGTGGTAAAAAAGCTTCCGGCCTATAAGGCAGATGGAGAGAACATATATTATTACACCTATTCCGTTACCGAAGCAAAAATAGATGGTTATACGACGAAGATAGAGACATCGAAGGATGGATTTACCTTCACGATAACCAACAGCCATTTCCCGGGTCTTCCGGATACCGGAGGATATGGAAGATATTTTATTTATCTGATAGCGATTCTACTTTTCCTGATATATTTCATCATGAGATATAAAAAGTCCAGGGAAAACAAAAGGCGGAAAAACTATAAAGCAAAAAAAACCTCAAAGAAAAGGAGAAAAAGGCATGAAAAGAATGAAAAAAATCATTGTACTGCTGCTGGCAGCAATGATGACAATGGCAATGACAATCACCGCATTTGCCGAAGAAGGTGCAGCAGGAACCGCAGGGGTAGAACCAGCGGCAGCAGGAACAAACACACTTACCGTTAATGTGAAATCAACAACACCTGCACAGGATCTGAATGGTCAGACAATTAATCTGTACAAATTATTTGATGTGACAGAGTCAAAAAGCGGAGAAACAACAAACTATGCGTATACCGTGAATGCAGCAACTGGGTACAAAGATGCACTGGTATCTGTATTAGGTTCATCGATTACAGCATCATCTACAGATGAGCAGTTTGCAGCAGCTGTTCTTGCTATAGGCAGCAACGATTCTACAGGAGTACAGGAATTTGCAAATAAGTTTACAACATATGCACTGACGAAGAGTTTGGCAGTAACAGCTACCTCTGGAAAAATTACAGGTGAAAATACAACATCTTATGGGTTCACAGGCTTAGATGCTGGTTACTATCTTGTATATGTAACAGGTGGAAAAGAGATTCAGTCTTCTTTAGTTACAGTTGATGAGACAACAACTACAGTAAACTTAAAAACAGAAGCACCAAGCATTACAAAAAAAGCAGATAAAGAAACAGTAAATATCGGTGATGTTGTAACATATACCGTAACCGGTTCTATCCCGGATACAACAGGATATGATCAGTATCAGTACATTATCCACGATGAATTATCTACGGGTCTTGATTTTGTAAACGATGCAAATGGAACAGCTCTTGGAACAGATGCTACAACAGTTAAAGTAACAGTAGCATTTAAAGATGCAACAGATGCGAGTACAGCACCTACAACAGCAACAATTTCCGGTGAAGGCAACAGAAAAATGGCCCTTGATTTATCTGAATGGGTAAGAGCTAATCAGGAAAACAACAAAGGAAAAGAATTTACCGTTACATATTATGCAAAGGTAAATAAAAATGCAGTTGTAACAGAAAAGAACAAGGCTCAGTTAGAGTATGGTAATAAACCAGGTGAAACAACAACTACAACACCGAGTGAAGCTAAAACACCTACATATCCATTGGATATCTTAAAAATTAAAAAAGGTACAGAAGAAATCTTAGCAGGTGCACATTTTACTTTATACGCTTCAACTACAGAAGGTGCTATCGATGAAAGCAAACCTATTAAAGTAACAAAAGATGCTGACGGTAAATATTCTTATGCAGCTGATCAGGCATCAACAGATCCTAGTGTGATTACAGATATGGTAACAGTTGCAACCAAATTTGAGGGAACCGGATACAACTTACATATTAACGGTCTTGCAGCAGGAACCTATTATCTGAAAGAGACAAAGGCTCCAGAGGGTTACAATAAGCTGACAGAGGCTATTAAAGTAACCATCACAAAGAGCACTACTGAGGATGAAACTAAATGGACTCTTACCGTAGATAAAGGAACAGTAGATGGCAAAATTGTCAAAGTTGAAAACAGCACAGGCTCTCTTCTTCCATCCACTGGTGGACGTGGAACCATCGCATTTGCTGTGATCGCAGCTCTTCTTGTATTCGGTGTGGCAGTAAGCTATATTCGAGATAAAAGAAAAGAAGCAAAATAATTTTACCAGAGATATACATTAGTATTTAAGGAATAGGCGGTTATCTTCCTCGGAAGGTAACCGCAATTTCAAGGATAACAACAGGGAGAATGAAATGAAAAGTAAGAAGAAAAAGAAAATAACAATAAAGGATATCCTTCGTTTGATTGTGCTTTTGATTGCATTCTCCGTATTGTTATATCCCACGTTCAGCAGTTATCTGAACGAAAAGAATGGATCCAAAGTTGTGTCCTACTATGATGAGGAAAGTGTGAAGTTGAGTAAGGCAGAAAAAGAGCAGATGTTGGAAGATGCGAGAGCATACAATCAGGAAATGCTGGGAAATATCGATCTCATCGATCCGTTTTCACAGGAGAATACAGAAATTGATGAACGGTATCAGAGTTTATTGAATTCGGATGGAACAGGAATGATGGGATATATCCGTATTCCCAAGATCAATATAGAGCTTCCGATTTATCATGGAACAAGCGAAGCAGTTCTGCAGGCGGGAGTCGGCCATTTTTGGGGTACTTCTCTTCCGGTTGGAGGGGAAAGTACCCATACGGTATTGACCGGTCACAGAGGGCTGCCTACCAAAACACTTTTTACCAATATGGATAAGTTGGAGGAAGGGGATATATTCTATATCAAGGTCTTAGATGAAACCCTGGCATACCAAATAGATCAGATCTTAACTGTTTTACCGGAGGAGACAGATGCGTTAGCTATTGAACCTGGCAAAGACTATGCAACGCTTGTCACTTGTACTCCATATGCGATCAATACACACAGACTCTTAGTTCGTGGACATCGGATCCCTTACGAGGAGGCGACGGTGCAGGAGCCGGATGTAAATGTGAAACCGGAATTATCCTTTACCGCTAAAGTGTTGATCGTAACTGTCATAGTTATTTTCATAGGATTAATTTTAACTGTGATTTACAGTATAAGGGATAGAAAAAGGAGAAAAATAAGGTGATAAAAAAGACAAAAAGTATTCGGATTCTTTTCATGATCACACTTATTCTTTTCGGCAGTTTTATAGATGTTTCAACGATTCGTGCTGAGGCTGGAACCAGAAAAGGAAGTATTCAGATCATTTATAAGGGGAGAAATCATTCAGACGAAGAAGTGATCCTTTCCGGAGCAAAATTTGCAATATTTCCGATTCAATATAAGAAAAACGATGAATGGATCTGGCAAAATGGTTTTGAAAATTCAGGAGTGTCACTGGGAGACACAAGTGCAGAAGCAAGAGAAAAACAAGCGAAAGATTTATTTGGGTATGCAGAAAAAAGAAATATTTCCGGAATCACGCAAACAACAGATGACCTGGGGCATGCAAGTTTTGTTGAGTTAGAGGAAGGAATTTATCTTATTGCGCAAATTGGTAATGTGGAATGTGGTACAGATAAATTTGAATCTGCCCCCTTTCTGGTGAATATTCCATCTGAAATCAATGGAGAAGCAGAATATGATGTAGTGATAGAACCAAAAGGGGAATGGGTTTCTCCTGTAAAGCCGCCTGTTACACCGACAAATCCAGATAAGCCAACTCCAGCAGATCCGGCACCAACGGAGCCAACACCAGCGAAGCCGATACTAGCGAAACCAACACCAGCGAAACCGGATATACCTGACCATATCCGGAAAATAATCGATATTGTGAAGACTGGTGATACCACCAATATAATTCCCTGGGTCTTGATTGCAATTGGCAGTCTTGCGGTAATTATTGTACTTTATAGGAAACGAAAAGGAAAATAGTATTTTCCTTTCTTTGACTGCCGAAAGGATTATAGTTGGCAGATCGGTTGAAAAGAGAATAGAGGTTGAAAAGTCGTCATTCGGAAACGGGTGGCGATTTTTTTATGCTGAAAAAAGTGATGGCGGACAAGTTGTGGCGGGAAGTACGTCAGACGGGGTCTGACGGGGCGGCGGAGGGTGAGAGGCGGTAGGGTGTTGGGGGAGTACGTCAGGCGTTGCCTGACGGGGCAGTGGAGAGCGGAGGGCGAAAGGGGAGTGAGAGGCGGTAGGGTGTTGGGGGAAATACGTCAGACGGGGTCTGACGGGGCGGTGGAGGAGTGGAGGGGTGAGGAGTGACAGGCGGTAGGGTGTTGGGGAAGTCCGTCAGGCGTTGCCTGACGGGGTGGTGGAGGAACGGGAGGGGGTTGAGAGGGCTTGGGGAGCGGGGTAGTCCGCAGCGCTGCAATCCGGTAAATGCTGCGCATTCACCGGATTGGCGGCATTCGCCGCATCACCGGGAGGAATCCGGCGTCTGCCGGTGAGCAAGCTTCCCGCATCCGTCGGTTTCCTCCCGGTGGCACTGCTCATTGTTATGCAACAATTTGACTGTTCTTGTTAACAATTGGGGGTGGCAGGACGGAGGGGGTATGGTATGATAATTACAGGAGGGGCGAGAGCCCTGTGTTTGAGATTATTTTATGGGAGGTCAGTTTGAAGAATAAGCGTGGTCGCTTATTCTTCAAACGGCTGTTTGTGCCGCAGGCGTCACAAAGCAGCCGTGATCGCAGAGCAGAACCGGATGTTCTGCTCGCGGTTCCTCCGGCGCGAAGCGCCTGCGGAATGGGAGGTTATGATGAAAGAACAGCTTTTAGCAAAATTTGGAGAACTCTTTGGGGGAACAGACGGTGCGAAGGTTTATTTTGCGCCGGGCAGAGTGAATCTGATCGGAGAACATACCGACTATAACGGCGGTCATGTTTTTCCGTGTGCACTGACCATCGGTACTTATGGTGTGGCACGCAGGCGTGAGGATAAGAAGCTGCGGTTTTATTCGATGAATTTCGAGCAGCTGGGTGTGATCGAGTCGAGCGTTGAGGGCTTGAAGCCGGAGAAGGAAGCGGATTGGACGAATTATCCCAAGGGCGTGATGTGGGCGTTTGGCGAGAAGGGGATGGAAGTGACAAATGGTATGGATTTGCTGCTGTTTGGTAATATTCCGAACGGCTCCGGGCTGTCTTCTTCCGCATCGGTCGAGGTTTTGACAGGCTACATCCTGCGTGATCAGTATGGCTTTGAGGTTTCCAATCAGGATCTGGCGCTGATCGGTCAGTTTTCCGAGAACAAATTTAACGGTGTAAACTGCGGCATTATGGATCAGTTCGCAATCGCGATGGGCAAAAAGGATCATGCGATTTTCCTGGATACTGCGACGATGGAATTTGAGTATGCGCCGATTCAGCTGGAGGGCGCGAAGCTTGTGATTTCCTGCAGCAACAAAAAGCGCGGTCTGGGGGATTCTAAATATAATGAAAGAAGAAGTGAGTGCGAAGCGGCTCTGGCAGAGCTGCAGCAGGTGATCGGCATCGAGTCGCTGGGGGATCTGTCGGAGGAGCAGTTTGAAACCTACAAGTCCGCCATCAAAGATCCCGTCAGAGTAAAGCGTGCGCGGCATGCGGTTTATGAGAATCAGCGTACGATCAAGGCAGTTGCAGCGCTGAAAGCAAACGATATCACAGAGTTTGGCAAGCTGATGAATGCGTCCCACGTTTCCCTGCGGGATGATTATGAAGTAACCGGCATTGAGCTGGATACGCTGGTAGAGGAAGCCTGGAAGGTAGACGGTGTCATCGGTTCCAGAATGACCGGCGCTGGCTTTGGCGGCTGTACGGTCAGCATCGTAAAGGATGAAGCAATCGAGGCTTTTCAGGAGCAGGTTGGAAAGGCTTATCTGGAAAAAATCGGTTACGCGGCAGATTTTTATGTGGTAGAGATCGGTGACGGTCCGGTAGTATTATAAGAAAGGCAGGCAATCAGGGCAATGATTCAGGATAAAATCCGTGAACTGGTGCAGTATGGACTTTTGACAGGTCTGGTATCTGCAGAGGATGAAATTTATACGACAAACCGGCTGCTGGAGCTGTTCCGGATAGAAGATTATCCCTATGGATTCGGGGAAAAGATAGAACAGACAGAAGAAGAGTCGGTCAAAAGACTGCCGGATCTTCTGACGGAAATGATGGATTACGCGGTGGAAAACGGGATCATGCAGGAGGATGGTATCGTTTATCGGGATCTGTTTGACACAAAGATCATGAGCTGTCTGGTAGGCCGCCCCAGTGAGATCATCCGCCGGTTTCATGAGGAATATGAAAAGTCTCCGGAAGCAGCGACGGATTTCTTTTATAAATTCAGTCAGGACACGGACTATATTCGAAGATACCGTGTTTGCCGGGATGAAAAGTGGGTAACGCCAACGAAATACGGCGATCTGGATATTACGATCAATCTGTCCAAGCCGGAAAAAGACCCCAAAGCGATTGCGGCGGCAAGGCTGGCAAAGCAGGGCGGTTATCCGAAATGTCTGCTTTGTGTGGAAAACGAGGGTTATGCAGGTCGTATCAATCATCCGGCACGTCAGAATCACCGGATCATTCCGTTGACGATCAACGGCAGCAGATGGGGATTTCAGTATTCTCCCTATGTGTATTATAATGAGCACTGCATCGTGTTTAACGGCCAGCACACGCCGATGAAAATCGAGCACAATACCTTTGTGAAGCTGTTTGACTTTGTAAAACAGTTTCCTCATTATATACTCGGCTCCAATGCGGATCTGCCCATCGTCGGCGGTTCGATTTTGAGCCATGATCATTTTCAGGGCGGCAGATATGAGTTCCCGATGGCAAAAGCACCGGTCGAAAAAAGCTTTACGGTCAAAGGCTTTGAAGATGTACAGGCAGGAATTGTAAACTGGCCGATGTCCGTAATCCGCATTTCCGGTCCGGATACAGAGCGGCTGATCGCTCTGGCGGATGTGATCTTGGATGCATGGCGCAGCTACAGTGATGAGGCCTCCTTTATCTTTGCAGAGACAGAGGGGGAGAAGCACAACACGATCACGCCTATCGCCAGAAAACGTGGCGATCATTATGAGCTGGATCTGGTTCTGCGCAATAATATCACCACGAAAGAGCATCCCCTTGGTGTGTTCCATCCCCATGCAAACCTGCACCACATCAAAAAGGAAAACATCGGTTTGATCGAAGTAATGGGACTTGCAGTGCTTCCTGCCCGCCTGAAAAAAGAAATGGCAGAGCTGGAAGAAGCGATCCTTTGCGGGGCTGATCTTCGGCAAAACGAGGTACTTGCAGCTCATGCGGACTGGGCGGAGGAATTTTTGACCAGACACAGCGAGGTAAATGCCGAAAATATCCATGAAATTGTGCAGCAGGAGATCGGACTGGTGTTCATGCAGGTTCTGGAGGACGCAGGCGTTTATAAATGCACGGAGGACGGAAGAAAAGGATTCGAACGGTTTATTGACCGCTTAAATGCATGACTTTGTGCACAAGTCTGCAAATGTGATATAATGAGCGCAAGAGAGCGGGAACAGGCGAAGCCTGCTCATCGCGAACGGCGAAGCTATTGAGTGAGCTATGCCAGCGCGTGCATTTTGTTGTGGATGTTGATGCACAGCAAACGGATTTGTGGTATTATGTTTACCGAAATCAAACAGGCATTTGACGAAAGAAGGTTTTATAGATGAAGTTTTTACTGGCGGCACTGAACGCAAAATATATTCATTCCAATCCGGCGCTTTACAGTCTGCGGGCCTATGCGGAAAAATACCATCCGGAGGCCGCGGCACAGGTGGAGCTTGCCGAGTATACGATCAATCAGACGGTGGAGGAAATCCTTGCCGATCTTTATGAGAGAAAGCCGGAGGCAGTGGCGTTTTCCTGTTATATCTGGAATTGGAAAATGATGCAGGAGGTCATTTCCGAGCTGCATCAGGTGCGTCCCGAGCTGCCCATCTGGCTGGGCGGTCCGGAGGTATCCTATCATGCGGAGGAGGTTCTGGAGCAATTCCCGTTTCTGACCGGCGTCATGGTTGGCGAGGGCGAGGTGACGTTTTCAGAACTTTTGACCTTTTACGAAAAAAAGAGCAGCGGACGGTATTCGGAACAGCAGCAGCTGCAGATTGTGGCATTCTGGCCGGGCGCAATCAAACAGGCCGGGCTGGACAGTATTGCAGGTATTGTTTATCGAGATCCGATCACCGGGGAGCTTGTACGGACAAAGGAGCGCTCCCTGACCAATATCAGTGAGATCCCGTTTTTTTATAAGGATATGAAGGATTTTGCCAATCGGATCGTTTATTATGAATCCAGCCGCGGATGTCCGTTTCGGTGCGGTTACTGTCTGTCCTCGATTGACAAACGGGTACGCCTGAGAGATCTGGCACTGGTAAAAGAGGAGCTGAAGTTTTTCCTTGATCAAAAGGTTCCGCAGGTGAAATTTATTGACAGAACCTTCAACTGTAATCATCAGCACGCAATGGAAATCTGGAAATATATTCAAGAGCACGATAATGGAATTACGAATTTCCATTTTGAGATCTCGGCAGATCTGCTGAACGGAGAAGAGCTGGCGCTTCTGGCAAAAATGCGCCCCGGTCTGGTTCAGCTGGAAATCGGTGTGCAGTCCACGAATCTGCAAACCCTTGAAGCGGTCAGACGGCATACAAATCTGGATAAGCTGCGGCATGCAGTGGTACGGATCCATTCCGAATATAATATTCATGTGCACCTGGATCTGATCGCAGGACTTCCTTATGAAGATATGGGAAGCTTTATCCGGTCCTTTAATGATGTATACAGCATGAGGCCACAGCAGCTGCAGCTCGGGTTTCTGAAGGTATTAAAAGGCTCCTATCTGGAAGAAATGGCACAGACCTATGGGATCGTGTACCAGAGCTGTCCGCCCTATGAGGTCTTGTATACAAAATGGCTGAGCTATGGGGATATCATCCGGTTAAAGCGGGTGGAGGAAATGGTGGAACTGTATTATAACAGCAATCAGTTCACACATTTGATTCCGGTTCTGCAGAGCCGCTTTGAAAATCCCTTTGCAATGTATGATAAATTGGCTGATTTTTATCATGAAAAAGGATATTTTGTCCATACGCCTGCCAGAGCTTACCGCTACCAGGTGCTTTTGGAGTTTGCACAGCAGGAAGACCCGGATGGGATGGAGTTATACCGGGAGCTGGCGGTGTATGATCTGTATCTGCGGGAAAATGCGAAGAGCCGCCCGGCATTTGCATTGGACGAAAAACCGTATCATGATCAGATCGTCGAGTTTTATCAGGAAGAAGAGAAAAACCGCGCATACCTGCCGGGGTATGAGGAATATCATGCCAGACAGTTGCAGCGCATGACCCATCTGGAGGTATTTTCCTGGCCGGTACAGAAAAAGGCGTGGGAGCTGATCAGTATGTTGAAAAGAGGCGAGGTTCCGGAGACGAAAACGGCAATTTTATTCGATTATCAAAACCGGGATCGCCTGACGGACAATGCGGGAACAGCGGTGGTAGAGCTGCCGACCGCTGCGGACGCAAAACCGACAGCCGGACAGGCGACCGCCGCGGACGCAGAAGCAGTCGCCGCGACAGGAAAGGGGGCAGCCGATTGAACGCACACACGAAAGCCATTTTGGATCAGCTCGACACCCACTACGGGAGAGAATATATCTGCTACCTCAACCATGAAAACGCCTGGCAGCTTTTGATCGCGACGATGCTGAGCGCGCAGTGCACAGATGCCAGAGTCAATATTGTCACGAAAGATCTGTTTGTGAAATATCCGTCGGTTGAAGCCTTTGCGGAGGCGGATTTAAAAGAGCTGGAGCAGGATATCCGTCCGACCGGTTTTTATCATAATAAAGCGAAAAATATCATTGCCTGCTGTCAGAGGCTGATGGCATTGCATGACGGCGAGGTCCCCTCCGGGCTGGAGGAGCTGACGGCGCTGCCGGGAGTCGGACGTAAGACGGCAAATGTTATCCGCGGCAATATTTTCCACGAGCCAAGCGTTGTGGTGGATACCCATGTGAAGCGGATTTCCAAAAAGCTGGGGCTGACAAAAGAGGACGACCCGGAAAAAGTGGAATATGAGCTGATGAAGGTATTACCGAAGGATCATTGGATTTTGTACAATATTCAGATTATTACGCTGGGGCGGACCATCTGCAAGGCACCGACGCCGAAATGCGGGGAATGTTTTCTGACGGAATGGTGTAAGGATTATCAGAACCGTCAAAAAAAGGAGAGCAGGAAAAAGAAGTGAAAGAATATGTGAGCGTAGATGTGGAAACCACCGGGCTTGCGCCGAAGCAGGATAAAATTATAGAAATCGGGGCAGTGCGCGTCCGGGACGGACAGATTGTCGGAAGCTTTACATGCTTTGTCAATCCGGGGCGCATATTGCCTGCGCATATCACAGAGCTGACCGGGATTTTACAGGAGCAGGTAGATGAGGCAGAGACGATGGAAAGCGTTTTGCCTGCCTTTTTGGAGTTTGCCGGAGATCTGCCCCTTGTGGGACATCGGATTTTGTTCGATTATGGGTTTTTGAAGCGCGCGGCGGTGAATATGCGGCTGGATTTTGAACGGAGCGGCGTGGATACCCTGAAGCTTTCCAGACAGTTTTTGTCGGAGCTTCCCAGCAGAAGACTATCCGCTCTGTGCGAACATTTCGAAATTCCGATTCAGGCCCATCGGGCGCTGGAGGATGCGAGGGCAACGCATATTTTATATGAAAAATTACTGGAGCTTTATGGAACAGGCCCGGACCGGGCGAAGGCTTTTGAGCCGGTTCCGCTGATCTGCAAGGTAAAACGCGAATCGCCGGCGACAAAAGCGCAGAAGGAACGTTTGAAAAAGCTCATTTCCATGCATCAGCTGGTACCGGAGTATGATGTGGAAATGCTGACGAAAAACGAGGCAAGCCGTCAGATCGACCGGATTCTTGCGGCATATGGAAGCTTGCAAAAGTAAGGGAAGTGCTTTATAATGTGTGGAAGCGCAGCCATGGAAGATGGTGCTTCAATGCTATTTGTCAGATGTTATAAGGCAGTTTGCGGATAAAGGAGCAGAGCATGAATTTCAGAAAGAAAAAGACACAGAAAATTATATCGTCGATCATCATCCTTATTCTGGTGCTGGCGATGATTGTTCCTACATTGCTGTCGTTTTTATAAGCGGCATAGAAAGGAATTTTAAAATGAATCGAATGAAAACCGTACTGATGACGGCAGCCATGCTGGTGTGCGTGTTTGCGTGCACGGTGGTGGCAGGAAAGACTGTATACGCAGCACCGAACGATACCATCCAGACCGGGATTTCGGCAGATGGCATGGATCTTTCCGGAATGACACAGGAACAGGCACAGGGGGCGGTTCAGAGCTATGTGAACGAACTCGGGCAGGCGCAGGTGCAGCTGCAGGCGCAGGATGGACAGAGTGTATCTATCAGCCTTTCTGAGCTGGGAATTTCCTGGAAAAACCCGGAGCTTGTTTCGGAAGCAGTGTCCCTTGGAAAAAAGGGAAATATCGTAGCGCGCTATAAGGCAGAAAAAGATCTGCAGAATAAAGGAAAGAATTACCCCGTTGTTCTGGATTTTGATAAAGAAGCGATTCGTCAGGCTGTGACGGAGCGCTGCAGTAAATTTAATGTGGAAGCGATCGATGCGCACCTGACACGGGTTGACGGATCCTTTCAGATCGAAGATGGACAGACCGGATATGTGGTAGATGAAAATGCGTCCGTAGCTGCGATCTACGATTATCTTACGGGCTCCTGGGTCAAAGGGGAAAACGGAAACGTTGCCCTCGTAATGGCAGTGGATGAGCCCAAGGGAAAAACAGAAGAGCTTGCAAAGGTAAAAGATGTGCTCGGAACATTTACGACAAGCTATTCGACCTCCGGTGCGTCCCGCAGCAAAAACGTTGCAAATGGCTGCAGCCTGATCAACGGAACAACTTTGTATCCCGGCGATACGTTTTCTACCTATAATACAGTGAAGCCCTTCTCCACCGAAAACGGTTACGAGATGGCGGGTTCTTATCTGAACGGCAAGGTGGTAGACAGCATCGGCGGCGGTATCTGTCAGGTATCCACAACGCTGTACAATGCGGTTCTGCGGGCAGAGCTGGAAGTGACAGAACGTCACAATCATTCCATGATCGTGACCTATGTAGATCCGTCTGCAGATGCGGCAATTGCAGAATCCTCCGGCAAGGATTTTGTATTTGTGAATAATACGGATTATCCGATTTATATCGATGGACATACGGCAGATAAAAAGATTACATTTACGATCTATGGTGTAGAGACGAGAGCAAAAAATCGCACTGTAGCTTATGAGAGTGAAGTGATTGAGAAAAAGGTTCCGGAAGCGGATCAGATCATAGCGGACGCTTCCCAGCCTATCGGTGTCATCAGCGTCAGCAGCGCACATATCGGCTACAAGGCAAGACTCTGGAAGATTGTAAAGGAAAACGGTGTGGAAGTCAGCCGGGAGCAGGTCAACAGCAGCAACTACAAGATGAGCCCCAGAACGGCAACCGTTGGAATTGCTTCTCCGGATCCGAATGCGACCAGTCAGATGCAGGCGGCCATTGCAACCAGCAGCATTGATACGGTCAAAGCGACCATTTCCAATATCAAAGCGCAGCAGGCAGCAGCGGCAGCATTGACACCGGAGCAGCTGCAGGCGATCGCAGAGGCCCAGGCGCAGGCTGCACAGGCGCAGCAGGACGCAGCGGCGGGAAACTAAGCATCGGATTATAAAGCAGAGCGGATGGCAGAGCCGGGCTGGAGGTCCGGCTCTGCCATGCTTTGATACGATGGTATTCGGAATGGAGAAAAGCTTATGAAAACAGGGAACGTAACGGGAAACGTTTATAAACGCAGCGTTCATCGAAAAATAGAAACAAACGGCATAGGGGTGAAAGGCGCAGAGTATGGGGAAGGCTGCGCCTTTCTCACGTCTGAAAATGTGGATAAAGCGCCGGAAAAAGCGAAGCAGCTGTGGATTACGGCGCAGAGTCTGTCTGTTTGGTCCGGAGCAGAGGGAGCCAAACTTTGCGTTTATGAGGCAGTAAACCGCGCAGCAGCGACAGCAGTGGGAAAAGGAGAAGCAAAGGTGCGCATGGTGTCCATGCAGCTGATGCTTCCGGCAGACTGTCAAGAGCAGGAGCTGCAGAAGATGACTGTCGCAGCGCAGGAAGCAGCACAGAAGCTGCAGGTTACGCTCGCGGATGTGAAAGTGCATGTGTCCGGCGCAGTCATTGCGCCTGTTGCGACAGCAGAGGCGCTTGCAGAAGTGTGGACTGCGCCTGCAGGCGCTGCGCTGTCGGCGCGCGCCGGTCAGCAGATTGTAATGACGAAATGGGCGGGACTGGCAGGAACTGTCCGCCTGGAAAAAACATACCGGGAAGCCCTTTTGAAGCGCTATCCTGCGCAGCTTCTGGACGACGTAGCACAGCTGGAGCAGCACTTTTCGATTTTACCGGAGGCTGCAGTCGCCGGTAAGTCCGGTGTCGGACTTGCCTGTGCAGTATCGGAAGGCGGTGTATTCCATGCACTCTGGACACTGGCAGAGCAGGCCGGGACCGGACTGGAGGTATCTTTAAAGAAGATTCCCATCCGACAGGAAACGGTAGAAATCTGTAATGAGCTGGACGTCAATCCTTATGAGCTGTCCGGAAACGGCAGTCTGCTGTTTGTGACCGATCAGGGCGAGATGCTGGCAGAGCAGCTGCAGCAGCAGAAAATCCCGGCGGCGGTGATCGGATTTTTGTCGGCGGACAACGATCGCGTGATTGTCAACGGAGAGGAACGAAGATTTTTAGAACCGGCGAATACGGACGCGATTTATCGGATGGAGTAGTAGAACAGTTGCCGGATATCCGGCAGGAACGGAAGAAAAAATGAGAGAAGAATTATTAAAAATTATTGAGAAAAACAGCCGGATCGATTTAAAAGAGCTGGCAGTCATCCTCGGCGTAGAGGAAATTGACGTGGTAAACGAAATGGCAGCGATGGAAGCAGAGGGCATTATCTGCGGCTATCATACACTGATTGATTGGGAAAAAACAAGCATCGAAAAGGTTTCCGCGCTGATTGAGGTTCGCGTAACACCCCAGCGCGGTCAGGGCTTTGACAGCATCGCGGAGCGGATTTACAAATACCCGGAGGTGCATGCAGTGTACCTGATTTCCGGCGGCTTCGATCTGCTCGTAACACTGGAGGGGAAATCCCTGAAAGAGGTTTCTGCGTTTGTTTCGGATAAGCTTTCCACGCTGGACAGTATTTTGAGCACAGCGACCCATTTTATCCTGAAAAAGTATAAGGATCACGGAACGATCCTGACCCGCAAATACGAGGACCAGAGGGAGATGATTACGCCATGAGAAATCCCCTTTCTGATACAATCGTTACGATTAAACCGTCCGGAATTCGGAAATTTTTCGATATTGTCAGCGAAATGGAGGATGCGATTTCCCTGGGTGTCGGCGAGCCGGACTTCGATACTCCCTGGCACATCCGCGACGAGGGCATTTATTCTCTGGAAAAGGGACGTACCTTTTACACCTCCAATGCCGGCTTGAAGCAGCTGCGGGAGGAAATTGCGCATTATTTGAGACGCCGCTATCAGGTGTCCTATGATCCGCTGCATGAAATCATGATTACAGTCGGCGGCTCCGAGGCCATCGATATTGCACTGCGTGCGATGGTAAATCCGGGAGACGAGGTGCTGATTCCACAGCCGTCCTATGTTTCCTATGAGCCGTGCGCCGTGCTTGCAGGTGCGAAGCCGGTTATCATCCCATTGAAAGCGGAAAACGAGTTCCGCCTGACGGCACAGGAGCTTCTGGATGCAATCACGGAAAAGACGAAAATTCTGATTTTACCCTATCCGAACAATCCGACCGGTGCGATCATGGAACGGGAAGATCTGGAAGCGATCGCAAAGATCGTGGAAGAAAAAGATCTGTTTGTGATATCGGATGAAATTTACAGTGAGCTGACCTATAAAGGCAATCCGGTTTCTATCACACAGATTCCGGGGATGCGGGAGCGGACGGTTCTGATCAACGGATTTTCCAAGGCATATGCAATGACCGGATGGCGTCTGGGCTATGCCTGCGGACCGGAAGTGATTTTAAAACAGATGCTCAAAATCCATCAGTTTGCGATCATGTGTGCTCCTACGACGAGCCAGTATGCGGCGGTAGAGGCGCTGAAAAACGGCGATGACGATGTAGCGGAAATGCGCGAACAGTACAATCAGCGCAGACGCTATCTGCTGCATGCCTTTGCAGAAATGGGGCTGCCCTGCTTCGAGCCTTACGGCGCGTTTTATGTGTTCCCCTGTATCAAGGAATTCGGCATGACCAGCGATGAGTTTGCGACGCGTTTTCTGCAGGAAGAAAAAGTTGCAGTCGTGCCGGGCACGGCGTTTGGGGACAGCGGCGAGGGCTACATCCGTATTTCCTACGCTTATTCCCTGAAAAATCTGAAAGTTGCGATCGGACGGCTGTCGCATTTTGTAAAAAAACTGAAAGCGGAAAAGGAATGATAAAGATATGTTAAACATCGTATTGCATCAGCCGGAAATCCCGGCGAATACGGGAAATATCGGAAGAACCTGCGTCGCGACCGGGACGGTTCTGCATCTGATTGAGCCGCTGGGCTTTTCTTTGAGTGAAAAGCAGTTAAAGCGCGCAGGCATGGATTACTGGAATCTGCTGGATGTGCGCCGCTACATCAATTTTGCGGACTTTCTGGAAAAAAATCCGACGCTTGTAAGCGGCGAGCCGGATGCGCCGAAGCTCTGGATGGCGACGACGAAAGCGCATCAGGTTTACAGCGATGTAAAGATCGGACCGGACGATTATATTATGTTCGGCAAGGAGAGTGCCGGAATCCCGGAGGAAATCCTTGTGGAGTATGAAAAGAGCTGTATCCGCATTCCGATGGGACAGGATATCCGTTCCCTGAACCTGTCCAACTCCGTAGCGATCGTTTTGTATGAAGCGCTGCGCCAGAATCATTTCACTGGGTTACAGGAAGGTGGAGAACTGCACCGGCTGCACTGGAAAGCGTAAGGCATCCCGCCCTACGCTTCGTTGTCCTGCACGGGCAGGGAGAAGATAAACTCGCTCCCGACGCCCTCGGTGCTGATGACGTTGATATTTTCGTTGTGCGCCTGGATAATTTCTTTTGTAATGGAAAGTCCCAGCCCGGTTCCCTTTTTGTCTTTGCCACGGGAAAGGTCGGTCTTGTAGAAACGATCGAAGATCAGCCGCAGGCTGTCCTTCGGGATTCCGATACCACTGTCCTTGACGGAGACAAAAACCTTTCCATGCTTTTCGTTTGTCTCGATGCGAATCGCAGAGTCAGGGTGGGAAAATTTAATCGCGTTGTCGAGCAGGTTGTATAAGACCTGCTCGATTTTGCTTTTGTCGGCGAGAACGGGCATACGGTCGCCGGTTAAAAGCAGCTCGATGCCGATATGTTTCTGCTGGCAGGTTCCTTCGAAGGAAGCGGCAGTAGAGCGAATGACCGAATTTAAATCGAAAACAGATTTTTCCAGGATCATGCCCTTCATATTCAGGTTGTTTAAGGTCAGCAGGCTGTTGGTCAGCTTTGTCAGGCGTTCCGTTTCGTTTAAGACGATGCCGAGATATTTTTCGTGGAGCTCTGGCGGGATCGTTCCATCCAGCATCGCCTCCAGATACCCTTTGATTGAAGTCAGCGGAGAGCGGAAGTCGTGAGAAACGTTGGCGATGAATTTTTTCTGGTTATCCTCGGCGCGTGCGATCTCACTTGCCATGAGAGACAGGGAGGCAGCCAGATAACCGATCTCATCCTCACTGTCTACCTGAAATTCATAATGCAGATTGCCTGCCGCGTACTGCTCGGTGGCTGCCGTGATCTTGCGCAGCGGCAGATAGACCATTTCTGTAAAGAAAATCAGAATGATCAGCGACAGAAGGAAAAAAATCACGAGCATAATATAGGAAATATTCAGCAGGCTTTCGCTGGAAGCCCGAATATCTGCCATGGGGATATGGATGACAACATAGCCCTGTACTTTAAAATTGGAAGTAATGGGCGCAAATACACTGAGCATTTCCTGCTGGAAGCAGCCGAAAAAGTCACCAACCGTATAAAAGGAACCGGCGGTGATGGTCGAGTCAAAATTTTCCACGCGAGACTCATGCTCCACATCCAGCGGTGTTTCAGTTGTCATGATAATACGTCCGGATGGATTAATGATCCAGATTTGGGAGGACAGGTAGGTGCTGAGCGCATCCAGCTGTTTTTTGACCTCCTCGAGGGAAACATTGCTGCTGTATAAGTCGGAAGCGTAGGTATTTGCGATCAGAGTAGCTTCTTTATAAAGGGAGTCCGCCTTTTCCCGTTTCAGATGCTCCAGTGTCATACTGGAAACGAAGGTTGCTACGACTAAAAATCCGAAAAATCCGAAGATCAGGTAGCCGAGTACAAATTTCAGATACAGGGTTTTGCGCATGTCATCTTACCTCGAACTTGTAGCCGATTCCCCAGATCGTGGCGATTTTCCAGTTCGCGTGATCCTTGATCTTTTCGCGCAGACGCTTGATGTGTACGTCTACCGTGCGGGTGTCGCCAATGTATTCATAGCCCCAGATCTGATCCAGAAGCTGTTCTCTGGAAAAAACGTGGTTGGGCGAAGCTGCCAGAAAATAGAGAAGCTCCAGCTCCTTTGGCGGCATATCGACATTTTTTCCCATATACATAACGGAATAATTGGTTTTATTGATGGTCAGATCGGGATATTCGACACATTCCACAGCAGGCTTTGCCGGAACGGCAGCAGCTGGCTTGTAGCGGCGCAGCACCGCCTTGACTCTTGCCACAAGCTCCTTGGAGTCGAAGGGCTTTTCCATGTAATCATCCGCACCAAGCTCCAGGCCGAGCACCTTGTCAAAAATTTCGCCTTTGGCGGACAGCATGATGATGGGAACAGAGGAACTGCTGCGGACTTCACGGCAGACCTGATAGCCGTCGATGCCGGGAAGCATCAGATCCAGCAGAATCAGGTTCGGCGCGAAGGTATCCACAGCGCGGAGGGCGGATTCCCCGTCCTCCACGATCATCGTATCAAAGCATTCCTTGGTCAGGTACAGCGAAATGAGTTCGGCGATATTGGCATCGTCGTCAACAATCAGAATTTTCTGTTTATTTACCATAATGCACCTCGTTATTTGTTTTTGCAAAGGCGGCAGATGATTGCCGTCCTGCGGATTATTTTTTAAATTCTACAATCGTTACGCCGGCATCGCCTTCGCCATATTCGCCCTGTCGGAAGGATTTGACATATTTGATGCGCTTTAAATGCTGCTGGATGGCCTTGCGCAGGGCACCGGTACCCTTGCCGTGTACGACGCGGACGTTTTCCAGATGTGCCAGATAAGCGTCGTCCAGATATTTATCGAGGGCGGCGAGGGCTTCGTCTACCGTTTTGCCCAGCAGATTGATCTCGGGGGAAACGGAGAAGGACTTGGACATCCGGAGCTTGCCGGTATTTGTTTTGGACATGGTAGGTGTGGTAATCGTCGCTTCCTCGATGCGGACAAGGTCTTTGATGTTTGTGGAGGTGCGCATGATGCCGCACTGCACAAAGAGGTTGCCCTTTGCATCCGGCAGGCTGCTGACCGTACCCTTGAGCCCCATAGAAACAATGCGCACGGCATCGCCTTTTTTGAGCTGCTCGGGCTTTAATGCCGGAGCTTTGGGCTTGTCCTTTGCAGCGACGGAAAGCTTACTGTTTTTGTCGTCGATGTTGCTGCGCAGCTTTTGACGCGCCTGTTCCAGATCCTTCATGGAAGCGCCGGGACCGGCTTTCTGGAAAATGCGGATCGTTTCGTCTGCGGTGTCCTTTGCTTCACGCAGAATATCCCGCGCTTTTTCATTCGCTTCGCGCAGGATACGATCCCGCGTCTGGTCGATTTTATCGTTTTTCTCCTGCAGCTTATGCCGGAGGGCTTCGATTTCTTTTTTGTAATCTTCGATTTCGCGGCGTTCTTTTTCAATTGTAACGCGGCTCTTTTCCAGATCGGAAATAACGTCTTCAAAGCTGACGTCCTGTTCGTCGATCTGCTCCTTGGCGGCTTCGATGATTTCGTCGGAAAGACCGAGCTTTTTGGAAATTGCAAAGGCGTTACTTTTTCCGGGAATGCCGATCAGCAGCCGGTAGGTAGGGCGCAGCGTTTCCACATCGAATTCACAGCAGGCGTTTTCAACAAAGTTCGTGGAAAGGGCGTAGATTTTCAGCTCGCTGTAATGTGTGGTCGCCATTGTGCGGATGCCGCGGTCATGCAGATAGTTTAAAATCGCAATCGCCAGCGCCGCACCCTCAGTCGGGTCGGTCCCGGCCCCCAGCTCGTCGAACAGGCACAGGGAATCTGCGTCTGCCTTTGCCAGAATGGAGACGATGGAGGTCATGTGGGAGGAAAAGGTACTCAAGCTCTGTTCAATGCTCTGTTCGTCACCGATATCTGCGAAAACCTCTGTAAAAACGGACAGCTGCGAGCGGTCCAGGGCAGGAATGTGCAGACCTGCCTGCCCCATCAGCGTGAACAGTCCGACGGTTTTTAAACATACGGTTTTACCGCCGGTGTTGGGACCGGTGATAACGAGAAGATCGAAATTTTTGCCAAGCTCGACGTCGATCGGAACGACTTTTTTGCGGTCAAGCAACGGATGTCGTCCCTGACGGATACGAACGATATGCTCATCGTTGAAAAGCGGACGGGAAGCATTCTGATCCATGGCAAGGGAAGCCTTTGCAAAGATGAAATCGAGCTGTGTCATAATCCGCTGATTTTCTGCGATCTCAAGGGTGTGTGCACCTGCCTCGGCGCTCAAATTCGCCAGAATAACGGCGATTTCCTTTTGCTCCTCGATTTCCAGCTCACGCAGCTGATTGTTTAAGCTGACAACGGCTGCGGGCTCGATGAAAAAGGTGGAGCCGGTGGAGGACTGGTCGTGCACCATGCCGGGCACCTGACCTTTATATTCCGCCTTGACGGGGATACAGTAGCGCCCGTCGCGGGTGGTAATCACGGCATCCTGCAGATAGTTTCTGACGGAACCGTTTACCATGCTGTTTAACTGGTTGTGAATCTTTTCCCCGGTTAATACCATGCTCCGCCGGATTTTTTTGAGGGCAGGGCTGGCGTCATCCGCAATTTCATCCACATCGATGATGCAGCGGCGAATTTCTTTGGAAAGGGGGGCGAGGGGTTCGAGACAGTGAAAATATTCTGTCAGGGAATCCTGCTGTTCTTCGTCCTTGTCGGAGCGCCCGAAGTTTTTGACACGGGCGGTGTTTTCCAAAAGACCGGCGATGCGCAGCAGCTCTTCAGAGGAGAGGGTGCTGCCGATTTCGAGGGAGCGCAGGCACATGCCGAGGGGCTTATTGCTGCCGAAATTCAGGCTGCCCTTCTGGAAAATCCGGGTCAGGGCATCTGCAGTTTCGGTCTGAGCCTGTTCGATCTGCGCAAGATCGGTCATGGGCACGAGATCCCGGCAAAGCTGTCGCCCGGGGTCCGAGGTTGCTTTTTGCTCCAGCATATGAATGACTTTATCATATTCCAATACGCGTAAAACTTTCGCGTTCATAGTAGTTCCTTTCGTTTTTCAAAACACAGTGCCAAAAGGCACCTATATTCGTTCCATAAAATGCTGCACAGCAGAATCATTACACAGGATTGATGCTGCTGTCTTGTGGTACAGGCGGCTACCACTATCATACCATATAGAGAGAGAAACCGGGGAAAAATTTTGCGCCCGGAAAAAGTCTTTCCGGCACTTGTGTGCAGGCGGGCAGATGAGGTATACTGAAAAGTACCCAAACGGGCAGAAAGGAACCGATACTTATGGAGGATAACAGACCGAATCAGGATCTGACGAATCAGGATATCGAGTTTATCAAAGAAAAGGTAAAAGAACGACCGCTGAACCGCCGAAAACTGTTTAAAAAAACGTTGCTGACGGCGAGCATGGCAGCAATTTTCGGGCTGATCGCCTGTGTGACCTTCCTTGTGCTGGAACCGGTATTTTCCAATCTGCTGTACCCGGAGGAAGAGCCGCAGCAGGTGGAGCTGAAGGAAGAAAATATCGAGGACGAGATGCGCCCGGAGGATATGATTCTGGAAGAAGAGACGGAAACGGAGACAACGACAGAGCTGCAGACCGTTGTGGAAAAAGTCGCGCTGGAAATCGGGGATTATCAGAAGCTGTACCGGAATATGTATGCGGTGGCGAAGACATTTGCAGATCATTCGATGGTAACAGTGACCGGTGTGGTGTCGGATGTGGACTGGTTTGATAACACTTATGAAAACCAGGGACAGACGGCAGGGCTGATCGTTGCGGATAACGGTAAGGAGCTGCTGATTCTTGTGGACGCGGCAGCCATCCGTCAGGCGGAGGAACTGGAGGTTTCCTTTTACAGCGGACGGAGTGTGTCCGCTTCACTGAAAGGAAAGGATGAGGAAACGGGACTCGCCATTTTGAGTGTGGCGCTGGAGGATATTCCGGAGGATATCCGGAAAAATGTCGGATCGGCGACGATGGGAAGCTCCGGCAGTAGTGTACAGGCTGTGCCGGTGATTGCAATCGGACGTCCGCAGGGCGCGGAAACGATAATTTTCGGAATGGTAACTTCTGTGGATTATTATCAAAATCTTACGGATCATAATGTCCGCCTGTTAAAGACAGATATGACGGGGTTACAGGGAACCGGAGGCGTTTTAATCAATCTTTCCGGAAAGGTACTCGGCATCGTGCACGCCGGGGAAGTAGAGAGTTCCGATGTGCTCAGCGCATATGGTATTTCCGATCTGCTGACGACGGTGGGCAAGCTGTCGAATGGTCAGAAAATCGCTCACATGGGCATTACCGGGACGGATGTACCGGATGAAATCCATCTGGAAAAGCATGTGCCGGTCGGTGCATATGTGACGGGAATTATAATGGATTCTCCCGCGATGAAAGCGGGAATCCAGAGCGGTGACGTAATTGTTGGCATGGAAGGAGAAGAGATCACTTCGTTTGCGGACTATCATGCGGCGCTTCTTTCCTGTGAGCCGGACACGACGGTGACAGTCACTGTGATGCGGCAGGGACAGGAAGAATATCAGGAAATGGAGATTGAGGTGCTTTTGCAGGAGTAAGGCGTAGAGGATAGCGAAAGGCTTTTGATGCAGGGCTGCCGTTTTCGGTTTTGCGCAGCATTGTCAACAGAATAGAGATTTTTGGAAAAGAGGAAAAGAAAATGAAATTTATTAAGGATTATAAAGAAGGCGACAGAGTATTCGATATTTATCTGTGCAAGCATAAACAGTCTGCTGTGACGAAGAATGGTAAGCCGTATGAAACCGTCATCCTGCAGGATAAGACCGGCACGGTAGACGGCAAAATCTGGGATCCCAACAGTGCGGGTATCGATGATTTCGACAGCCTGGATTATATTGAGGTCTATGGCGATGTGACCTGTTTTCAGGGCGCAAACCAGATCAATATCAAACGAATCCGCCTGTGCCGTGAGGGCGAATACGAGCCGGCCAACTATCTTCCGGTCAGCAAAAAGGACATTTCCGTGATGTATCAGGAGCTGCTTTCCTATATCAACAGCATGGAAAATGAATGGCTCAAAAAGCTGATGGAGGCGTTCTTTGTAAAAGACGAGGCGTTTCTTACAAACTTCAAAAAATCTTCCGCAGCGAAAAGCGTACATCATGGATTTGTAGGCGGTCTGCTGGAGCACACCCTTGGCGTTGTGAAGCTGTGCGATTATTTTGCAAAATCCTACCCGATGTTAAAAAGGGATCTGCTTTTGGCTGCCGCGATGTGTCACGATATCGGCAAGACAAAAGAAATTTCCCTTTTCCCACAGAACGATTACACGGACGATGGACAGCTGCTTGGTCATATCGTAATCGGAACGGAGATGGTCAGCGACAAAATTCGGATGATCCCGGGCTTTCCGACTGTGCTTGCTTCGGAATTGAAACACTGCATTTTGGCGCACCACGGAGAATATGAATACGGTTCTCCCAAAAAGCCTGCCCTCATGGAAGCCATGGCGCTGAACCTGGCGGATAATGCAGATGCGAAGCTGGAAACCTTTACGGAGATTCTGGAGGGAACTTCTGAAACCGGATGGCTGGGTTACAACCGGTTCTTTGAATCCAATCTGCGCATGACGCGGATGGACTAAGACGGCTCAGCCGAAGGAATGGACGCAGTGCAGCTGCGCAGGTTTTGCATAGCCGGACGTAGAAAGCACGACCGGCGCGCATTCTACGCAGCTGCAGCGGTAAAAATACAGCGCAGCTGCCGAAGCATGGAGGATGACGTGAATATACAGAAAAATCAGATTTTTACAGTGAAAATTACAGATATGGGAACAGACGGAGAGGGCATCGGACATCTGGAGGATTCCGATGCCCTTTCAGGCAATGGTTATACGCTGTTTGTCAAGGACGCGGTTCTGGGCGATACGGTACGTGCAAAAGTCGTAAAACCGAAAAAGGGATATGCCTTTGCGCGTCTGGAAGAAGTGCTGGAACCGTCGCCCGACCGCGTGGAGCCGGTCTGCGCGTATGCCAGACAGTGCGGAGGCTGTCAGCTGCAGGCGGTTTCCTATGAAAAGCAGCTCGCCTTTAAGGATCGCAAGGTCAAAAACAACCTGATCCGGATCGGCGGCTTTGCCCCGGATTTTGTAGAGGAAATTATGGAAGCTCCGATTGGGATGGAGCATCCGTTCCATTATCGCAACAAGGCACAGTTTCCGGTCGGAACGGACAAAAATGGTCGTTTGATTGCGGGCTTTTATGCCGGACGGACACACACGATTATTGAAAACAGGGACTGTGCGCTCGGCGTTGCGGAAAACAAAATCGTTTTGGATATTGTGCTGGATTTTTGTACGGAAAAGAAAATTCCAGCATACGATGAAACGACAGGGAAGGGATTGCTGCGCCATGTCCTGATCCGTAAAGGCTTTTCAACAGGACAGATTATGGTCTGCCTGATTCTCAACGGCAGTTCGTTTGCGGCAGAGCAGGAGCTTGCGGACAGGCTGTTTGAAAAGGTGCCCGGAATGACCAGCTTTTCGGTCAATTCCAATACAGAGCGGACCAATGTGATTATGGGCAGGAAAACCCGGACGATCCGCGGAAAAGACCGCATTGAGGACACAATCGGCGGGCTTGTTTTCACAATTTCGCCCCAGTCCTTTTATCAGGTCAATCCGGTTCAGACGGAAAATATTTACAGTCAGGCGCTTTCTTATGCAGGACTGACCGGAAATGAGACAGTCTGGGATCTTTACTGTGGAATCGGCACGATTTCCCTGTTCCTGGCGCGCCAGGCGAAGCAGGTCTACGGCGTGGAAATCGTCCCGCAGGCAATCGATGATGCGCGCCAGAATGCAGTGCGCAACGGCATCGACAATGCGAAATTTTATGTCGGAAAAGCGGAGGAGGTGCTGCCGCACTTATACGAAACAGAAGGAATTTTTGCGGATGTTATCGTTGTGGATCCTCCGCGCAAGGGCTGTGACGAAGAGTGCCTCAATACCATTTTAAAAATGCGCCCGAAACGCCTGGTTTACGTCAGCTGCGATTCCGCAACGCTCGCCCGCGACTTAAAATATCTCTGCAGCCAGGGCTATGAGTTAAAATGCGGCAGGGCGTTTGACAATTTCCCGATGGGGGGACATGTGGAGACAGTGATAATGATGACGTATTGTGGTGATAAGGGGAAATAGGGTTGTATAACCACAAGATATTGCGGTTTGAAACTGAAAAATGAGCAAAAATCGAGGCGGAAATGGACGGTTTTCGACCTCGATTTTTTGAGCTTTTGGCAGATGACATCGGAGAAAGGAAGGGAGAAAATAGATGACAATGGAGTAACTTGTGAATTTATAAGCAAATTATTTAGTGGGGGGAGATAGAAGGGAAAGTAAAAAGAAGTCAACAAGAGTTAAGTACTGAGCGCATTGGTGTTATTTGGGGGAATAAAGTATTATTGATTTTTTCATCATAAGAAAGCCGTAGTTTCTCTTTTATGAGAGCTGCGGCTTTTTTTCGTAAAAAACACAGGATAGCAGAAAGGAGTACATCATGTTAAAAGTATGTTTTCAAGCCATAACTACAGGTCAGAAGATATGGTCCAGATTCCCTGCGCCAAGGCAGACGATAAGGGAAATGTCAGGGCAGCTGGGAATGAATGCAGCGAAAATTGTAGAAGTAGAATCAGACGGCAGCGTATTTGCCCCATATCTGATCGGGAAAGAAGTACCACCAGAAAAAGGATATAAAGAAGTCGATTTTTTGGAGCGGCGCATGGAGTGCCTGACCAGAAAAGAACAGCAGGTCTTTCAGGAGGCACTGGAGATGGAACATCCTGAGACGCTGGAAGAAATGGTAAACCTGTCCTGTAACCTGGATAAATTTGAATTATTGGAAGATGGAAAGGTTATCAGGACGGGAGAAGTGCTGGATACAGTGTATGATTCGGAGCCGTTACCGGATGTAGGATATGAAAAGGATTCGGTATTTTGGCTGCGGCTGGATTCTCCATTTTATAAAAGGGACTATGGCAGATGGTATCCCCTGTCCCTTCCTGCGGATGAGGAAAAGCTGGAGAGGGTCGCGGAAGTGCTGGGGGTGTCTGATATAGAAGAAGGAAGGATTTGTTTTTATGGAAGCCGGTATCAGGGGATAGAAGAGGTCCTTCCGTTGTCCTATGGAATCAGGGGGATGAATGCATTTGCGGGGTGTTTAAAACAGGAGAAGTTCCTGTGCTCGAAAGAAGGGATGGAAAAATTGTTTTCTGCTTTGGAAGCAGAACGTCCGGAAAATATGCAGGAAGTGGTGGAAATTGCCATGCGGCTGGAACAGTATGAGTTCCTCCCGGAAAAAATTGTGACAGCGGAGGATTATGGAGAATATCTGCTGGAGGAGGCACAGATTGTTTTGGATGAGAAAATCGCGCCATTTATTGACATAGAAGGCTATGGATTCTCCCAAATGGAAAAGAATGGAATCGTACAAACGGAACATGGCTTGATATTCCGGAAAGATAAGCCAATACAGATGCTGCCGAAGGAATTTGAGGGGATACGACTGTTTAGCCCCTTAACGGCGCTCATGTATGGACAGGAAGGGTATGAATCAGATGAGCCTGAGGAAATCACGCCAACGCAGCTGTGCAGGTATGTCAGTGCGATCAAAAAGCAGCTCATAAAAGAGCAGCTGGATACAGAAGGCGACCGTGGGTTAGCGGAATATATAAGAAACCGGATTCTTAGACAGAAAGTATTCCGGATGTTCCCCGATGTGGAAGTGTGGCAGGGGGAGCTGTGGGGAGCATTGGAGATAGAAAGCTATGGGAAGCTTTCAGATACAGAGCTGAATGCGGTAATAGCTGAATGGAGCGGTCAGGCAAGCGACGGATGGGGAGAGGGATTTGAGCAGCGCCCGATCCGGACAGAAGAGGGGGACTTGTATGTCAGTTTTTGGAATTCGGGCAGCGACTATTTCATTACGACAGAAGAAAAGTTAAAGGATGCATCATTGCGGCATTCAGATGTCGGGAGGGGAGGGATAGGGATGCGGATGGGATGAAGGAAGCAGGGGAGCTTGGAAGAGGAAAAATCAAAAGATAAGGAGAGAAGAAAACAATGGGATTTGATGCAAAGATGGAAGGATATGATCTGGTCGAGGTAGACGGAAGGGTTTGCCTGTTTTCTTATATGAGGCTGGACCGGAATAGTGTGCCGGAAGGGATTTTTTGCTATGAGGTGGAGGACTCGGAGAGGGAGGACTGCAGTTTTGGAAAAATAAAAGAGCGTGTGGAACACAGGCGGATGGGAAGTATCCTTTGCAGGGAAAAGCTGCCAATTGGGGCGGATGGGGAGTATCATCCGGAAAATCCTGTAAAAATGGCAGGAGAATATATTTCGCTGGGAGAATTTCAGGAGATTTCTGAGACAGAATTAAAGCAGTGGCTCGGGAGAAAATAAAATCCGGGCAGGAGTGGATATTGTATGAAAAGAGGAAAGGACAGGGGGAAATATTTTATGGTATCCCTGTTTTTACAGCAGCTTTACAGAGAAATGCTGACGATAGCGGATGAGCACGGGGGAAAACTTCCGAACAGGGTCATGCTGTTTGCTGACGAGATTGGAACGATCCCGAAAGTAGAATCGATGGAGATGATGTTTTCTGCAGGACGTTCCCGCCGGATCAGTATGGTACCGATCATCCAGAGCTTCGCCCAGCTGGAAAAAAAATATGGAAAAGAAGGCTCCAGCATTATCATAGACAACTGTCAGGATATCCTGTTCGGTGGCTTTGCCCCTAATTCGGAAAGCGCGGAAATCCTCTCCAAAGCGCTGGGGAACAGGACAGTCCTGGGCGGGTCTGTTTCGAGAGGAAAGCATGACCCGAGTCAGAGCCTTCAGATGATGGGGCGTCCCCTGATGTCCCCGGATGAATTAAAGACGCTGCCCAAAGGGAACTTCATTCTGGCAAAAACGGGATGCTGCCCGATGAGGACGCAGCTACCGTTATTTTTAAAGTGGGGGATTCACTTTGAAGAGCCATATGAGATGCCGGAAAAAGCAGCCCGTCCAGTGTTTTATGCAGACAGGTTTGAGCTGGAAGAGGAAATAATGCTTCGGAATGGTTTTTGGGAAGATGAGGAAGAAGATGTAGATGAAGAGTGTGAGGAAGATTCGTTTTGGGAAGAGAGGCGAAAATCCCCGTTACGGACAGACTGAAAGGAGAATGCAGTGGGATATTTTCAAGAAATATATCAGGCGGAGATACCGCACCGGTGTGTGACGGTATATATGTATCTGAAAGACCGGACAGGCAGGAAAGGAACCTGTTGGCCCGCCATCGGAACTATTGCACGCGACTTAGGACTGTCGCGCAGCACGGTAAAGAGGGCGTTGAAGGATCTGGAGGAAAAGGGATATTTGAAGAGGGAAATCCGTCACAGGGAAAATGGGGGGTTTACTTCAAACCGCTATACCATTTTGTAATTTAAAAGGGCACACCTGGGGAGAAGTGTGCCCTGACAGTGAACCGGGGATAGGGGCAGGATGAACCGACAGGAAGGAAACAGGGGAAGAAAGTAATAGGGGCAGAAGAGAAAAATGTCACGAAATGCAATAGTTTTGACAGGAAAGAAGAAACTGGTCAATTAAAGAGTAAAATACATAATAGTCTTAGGGAAGGAAACAACGAAATTTTAAACAAAAATAGGAGAAGGTTAGTAATACTAGATTTTGATAGGAGGAAAAAATGAAAGTAAATGTTTTACTACTTAATTCAATTATTATTTCACTAATATCAGGATGTACATTTTTTCCTGATGTTGAAGTAGATGATATTTCCCACATAGAAAGCGAAATATATAATCCAGCTTATACAGAATGTATGGATGATGATATGACAAAAACTCAAATTTTTAACAATAAAAATAATTTTTTGGTAAGAGAAACTACAGACGGTTTTTTCTTATGTGGACCAATAGATGATAAATTAGGAATCTATTATAAAGACAATAATGCGGATATTTGGAAATTGTGTTGTGAGGGAACTTGTATTTTAGGACCAATTTTTGATAATTATTTATATTTTTTGTCAGCTGATTTTGAAAATAATAAAATATTAATGGAACGGATTGATGTTGAGTCATTGAAAAAAGAGGTGCTATGTACGAGTAGTATATTATCTTTTGATAATATTGCTATATATTCAAATTTGTTAATAGTTTATTCTGGAAATGATCTTTCAAATGGAATTGTATTTGAAATAGATGAAAATAATAGAGTGTCTCAGGGGTATACGATATTTGAAAGTATGATAAGTAATGAGTTTACAGAAGGAGAATATCGAATTTCAGCTGATTATAAACAAATATATTATGTTGATAATAATGATTATCATGAAGTTTACCGATTTAATCCTTTTGAATGTTCGTATCAATATATTAATAGAGTTGATAATATTGAATTGCTGACTGAAGAAGGGATTGTGTTTAGTCATAATAAGTATCTATATTTATTAGATGGATTAAGTGGGGATATTGAAAAAATTAGTAAAATAGAAGATGATTTTGTGCTAGTAAATTATTCAGATAATTGTTATTATGTGCTTCTTACAAAGCAAAATAATGTAGAAGAGCTTGTTTGCATAAATTCGGATGGTACATCTAAACATATCTACAATTTTGAGAATGTTGTATTTCCAGCACGTTTGTGTATTAGTGTTTTAGATAATAAAATTTTGTATTATGATAATACAATGCAAAAAATTTATTCTATTGATACAGAAAACGGAATAGCCAAATTAGTAAGTAATTTGTAATATAAAAACTATCTGAAAAAAGGATGCCTAAGAAGGAGGTCTCTATGAATATCATAAAAAAGAAATTTGCATACTTGTTTGCTATGGGAGTTTTTGTATTAGGTATTTCAAGTAGTTTTCCTGTGTTTGCTGCTTCAAGTTCAAACTCTATCATACATCAAAGAGAATATATGACTTTATGGGTTAAAACGGATGGCGGAAATTTAAACGTTCGAGAGGATGCTTCTCTATCTGCAAAAATAGTTGGAAAACTCAAAAATGGAACTCGTATTAGTGGATGGAGTGTTTTCGGAAAAGAGGCAGATGGATATTCATGGACACACGTAACTGCTCCTGATATAAATGGAGTGGAGATTTGGGGATGGGTTGTAGATGATTATTTAACAGGTGTGGAACCTAAAAATAATCAGATAAATAGTTTTTCAGCAGATGTTGGATAATTAATAATATAAAGTTTAAAAATTTGCATTCTTTTTTCAGATTTGATTTTAGGGGGGGTTATCATTGAGTTGGTAACCTCCTATTATAATATATTCAAATATTGATGCTAATGAAGAACAATTCGTAGAAATTCTAAAATAATAAAATAATCTAGAAATTTTCAAAAAAAGTTTTTGTTGGTTTTTATAAATATAAATAGTGTTTAAATGTGCAATTTTAAAAGAGTATTTGATATTAGAATAAGTATTTGATAAAGCTATAATTATTTAATATAAGGTTTACAAAAAAGATGCATTTCTCTTTTTGATAAGAAAGGAGGAATGCAATATGAAAGATGAGTTAGCTAAAACTATCAAGAGCATTAAAGAAGGAGAAAAGGAGGAATTTGAAAAAATTATAGATAAACTAAATCCGATTATTACGAAATATGTACGTGCAATTTATGATGGTGATAAAGAAGATATTAGGGAAGAATATATATTGGCTTTATGGGAAGCTGTTAATAAAATCCAATACGTAAATAGCGATGGGGAATGTTTAAAGTATTTGCATACATCAATAAAGAATAAATTTCATGAATTATATAGGAAACAAAAGATACATAGAGATAATGAGGTGAAAAATGTAGGAGAATTATTTTGGGATTTTCTTGAGTCATCTGAAAATCAATATTCATACATTATTTGTGTGGAGAGTGTGCATCAAATATTAAATTTAAATTCTAAAAAAGAGTATGATATAGTACATAAAATGTTTATAGAAGAAATGACAGATGTGGAAATTGCGGATATATATAAGATATCGAGACAATATATAAATTGTATACGCAGAAAATATAAAAAGAAACTTAAAGAAAAATTGTTTGAATAATAGAAGGGAATTTATGGAATTAAAAATCTCAAAATTAAGAATAGTAATTTTAGGAATATGGGCACTGTTTATGGGAAAAATGGGAGAAATTCCACAGAGTATATCTATTTTACTGTTAATGATGGTCATAGATCAAGTATCAGGAATATTGGCAGCAAAAAGAGAAGCCTTAGAACATCCAGGAGAAAAGAAGTATGGCATATCTAGTAAACGTATGGTATTAGGAATATTTAAAAAAGCAGGATACATATTGACAATAGTGGTGACAACAATGGTGGATATTTTAATGGATACAATGATGGAATATATTGGCATTAAATCTACTATAAAAGGTAGCTTTTGTTTGTTGATAACGGTATGGTTTATATTAGGAGAAGCGATTTCTATATTAGAAAATGCAAGCAGAATGGGGGTAAAAGTGCCTAGATTTTTTAGAAAAATAATATCTGAATTACAAAAAGATATAGACGGTAAAAAGAGCTAAAGCGCTTGAAAAAAAGTCTTGGGAGAGTGACAAGATTTTTGAGGTAAACTTGATTAGATATCTTAATCCATATTGAGGGAAAGAATAATTTGTATTGTGCAATTTACAAAATAACGGGGTACAAGAAGTCTGAGTAGATATATCACATCTGATATAAATGAGAAAGAGATTATAAACTAACCATGAAAACCTAATACTATATAAAGGGGCATGGTAATGAATATGGCACAATATGGAAGAATTGAGATTCATTTAGCTGATTTATTAGAAAAGTCAGGGTTAAGCAAAAATAAGTTATGTCACAGAGCTGAAATGCAGAGGACACAAATAAATGGATACTGCAATAACACAATTAGTCGATTAGACATTGATGTGCTGGCAAGGTTATGTTATGCTTTAAACTGTGAAATTAATGATCTGTTAGAATATATCCCTCCGGATCAGAAAGACGCAGATTAGTATGTAATGAATTTTGACATATGAAAAAGGGGATAGAACATTGATTTTAGTGGCAATTTGTGATAATGATGAAGGCGCAACATTTCAAATAGAAGAATTGATAGAAAGTACGTATGAAAAACATGGCGTAGAAATGGAGATAGATGTATATTATAGTGGAGAAAAGCTTGCGGAAGCAATTTCTCAAGGAAAAATGTATGATATTATCTATCTAGATATTCAAATGGGAGGATTAGATGGTTTAGCTGTAGGAAAATATATACGTAAAATGGAGTTGGATTCGATTATTGTGTATATATCAGAGTATATTGAATATATTGAATCTGTTTTTGAAGTTGAGGCATTTGAATTTATTAGAAAGCCAATTAGTAATGAGAAATTTATGTTGACTTTAAAACGAGCATTAAATAGACTTGATCGAAAACAGTATTTTTTTGATTGTAAATATAAAAATTATTGGATAAGAATTCCGATTAAGGATATTGTATATTTTGAAAGTAGTGGAAGAAAAATCAATATACATTTGAAAGATAACAAAATGGAAATATTTAATGGAAAATTGGATAATGTGGAAATTAAACTAAGCAATAGTCCCTCTTTGTTTTTGAGGATACATAAGTCATATTTGGTAAATTTATCATACATTAGAGCAATTAGTGGGAAAAAGGCTAGATTGATTAATGAATTAGTATTACCAATTAGTGATGATAGAAAAGATAATGTTAGAAAGCAATATGTTAAATGTTTAGGGGAGGATATAAGTGAACGGGATAATTGATAGTATTTCTAATTTACTTATGCCACTTTGTTCCGTTTGGATAGTAAATAAATTTGTAAATAATTCATTTGAAAAGAAAGAGTCAAAAAAGATTTTTACGAGAATAATCTGGGGACTCTTTATTTTAATACAAATAGTTATGGAGACAGAAAAGGGAAATGTTTCTATTCAAAAAGGAATAATAAGTTTTTTTGTTATTTTGGGAATTATTATTATAGGATATAAGGGGACGTTTCAAAGGAAATTATTATTTACTTCCTTGTTTATATCAATCTGGATATTGTCGGAGTTTTTTGTATATTTTATTTTAAATATATATAATTTTGAAGAAGATAGAGAAATGCTGATTGGTACGATATTATCAAAGGTATTATTGTTGGTTTTACTATTTTATGTGATTTTAAAAAAATTACATAAAGAGGCGGAAGGGATAGATAGAAAATTATGGGTAATTTTATTTCTAATATCAATAGAAAGTATTTGTATGGCTTTTATATTTTATGAATTATATAATGGCAAGAATCAAATCTGGATTATTAGTTTTTATACATTATTATTGTTGATGAATGTGTCAATTTTTGAAATATATAAGAAATCAATTTATAGCTTGAAATTAGAAAAGGAAAATATGATATATGAGCAGCAATTAAAATTATTGAGAAACTGTACACAAGATCAAATGAATTCAACGGCTTTATTTCAAAGAGAACAGCATGATTTAAAAAATAAATTATTAGGTATTAGAAGTAGTATGGAAAAGCAAAATGTACAAGATGCAATTCGTATGATTGATGGGATATTAGAACATGGGAATATGGTAGATAAAGCAGAACTAGAAAAGATAGGTAATGATATTATCGATACAATCCTTCGGTTTAAGTATGCGAAAGCAATTCAGAAAAATATAGTGGTTAAAATAGATGGATTTGCAATGCAGAAACTACCTATTTTAGATGAAGATTTGTGTGTTGTATTAGGAAATATGTTAGATAATGCAATAGAAGCTAGTGAAAAAGTTACGGATAGATGGATAAATGTTTCTATTGGATTAAGAAAAAATGGCTTGGTTATAGTTGTGGAAAATTCTTTTGATGGTATTATCAAGAAAAATATACATGGAAATATTATTTCAATAAAGGAAAATAAAGAACATCATGGATATGGTTTGAAATCTATACGAAAAACAGTTGAAAAATATGATGGAGAATTGGTGGTGGAAATTAGAGGAAATATATTTAGGGCAGTTGCATTTATGACTTGTATAGACTATGTGTAGGCATTTTTGACAGTAAATGGGGTTTTTTTGACAGATGGAGAAATATTTGGATAAAAAAATGCTATTTTATAGGTATCTTGAATTTATTAGGAGGTACAAAAATGAAAAAGAATCTTTTTGCAAAAACTTTAAAGACGGTTGCAGAAAAGGGTGTGAAGATTGGGATAAATAGGAAGTGCGTTGCTGTTTATCACGAAATTGATGCTCCAGAAAAAGCAAAAAAATTTAGAAAATTCTAAAATATGAAAAGAGTATTTGCTTTTTTAACAGACTATCTAATCAAAAAAGGGCTTGTTCAAGAAGAGGACAGGCCCATATATGAATATGGATTTCAGATTCTTATTGAAATATTTTTATGGGTATTATGCTGTACTATTATAGCAGCATTGACATGTTCGTTGATAGAACTGTGTATTTTTTTTATAATATTTTTCCCCATACGTTCCTATGCTGGAGGATTCCATTTCAGAAAATTTAGTGTATGTTTACCATTTTCCTGTACGACTTTTCTGATAATTATATATTTGTCAAGGATTATTATTATGCCGAGAGGGCTACAATTATGTAATTCTTTTTTTTTGCTTGGTTTGATTTTTATTGGAAATATTAAGGAAAATGAGAATAGTGATTTGGAAATATACTGTAAAAAGAGATTGAGATTATATTTAATGCTTAATATTGGAATTGGGGTAGTGCTATTTGAATTTTGCGAACAACAAGTGTTAAATGTTTATATGGAGACACTTTTGTTGATAGTGATTTCGTCAGTACTACAAAATAGAAAATCATTTTTGAAAGACTAAGAACTGGACAGAAATGATTTTTTATTATTTTAGAGAGAAAGATACAAAATCGTCAGAAAATATAGCGACAGATGATAAGAAAAAATCCTTACTATAACTTTAAATATTTGTAGACATATAGGGGGGATATAATGAAGAAGTTTTATATTAGAATTAATGGTGAATTAATTGAATATTCTTGTGTGATGAAATCGCACTTCCGGAAATTTGGAAATCAGAGTTCCGGTACTCGGAAATCGCCTATTTTGTGCTTGATGACTTATCCATTTCTGT
>PPYF01267237.1_pt1 | contig 38686 bp, 30 predicted proteins | sample 1559871 | NCBI WGS metagenome assembly PPYF01 (sample SAMN08240021, study PRJNA423297) | Human gut metagenome, whole genome shotgun sequencing project.
ATCTTCAAAGGTGGAAGGAAATACGCTCACTGTTACATTTGCTCCCAACGAAACACAGAATGGACGTTATGTTCGTGTAAACGTTTCTGCAGGTGATATTTTTGATAAAATCATGTTTGTGCAGAAACCAGAATAAACAATTTGTCTTTTCCCCCATACAAATGCTTCCGTACTTTCGCAGTATGGAAGCATTTTTCAATTTATCCCTACCCAAGTCGTGGGCGGACTTGTCCGACCCGCAACTCCTCTTCCTTCTTCTGCATGACCTCCTCGCCATAGAAGTGAAGATTGAAATTGTCCATGGTCATTTCCTCGTCAAGGACATCCATAGCCGTTACAATCTTCTTACACTTGCGGAGCAGCTGCGTCACCTCTTCTGATGCAGCCAATGTTTCTTGTACCGCAAGCTCTCAAAATGTGTAACGCACTTTTGCGTAACATGTAACGCAATGTGTAAAACATTTTTGGCTCATCGTGTCACATTAGGTCCTCTTATGTACTCTTAGCGGAATTCCACCGTGATGTTAGACAATAATGTTAACCTCTAAATAACCTAATATAGAAAATAGATTTTCTACTGAAAATCAGCCTATTATATGCGAAAAGAGGACTTTACGTTATGTAAAAGTCCTCTTTCTTTCAATTTGAATTTTCGTTCCTTGGTGATCCGCATGGGGTCACAAAGTGATTCCGTTGGGGTTCGAACCCAAGACCCACAGCTTAGAAGGCTGTTGCTCTAATCCAACTGAGCTACGGAACCTCCAAATCGACTGCAAAGGTAATATTTTTTTTTCAAACACAATGCTTTTTTTGTAATATTTTATTGGGTTTCATATAAAAGTTTATGATTTTGGGTTTGCAGATTGTGTGTCACACATATATTTAATAAAAAGATGCTGATTTGTCGGATATATTTTTTAAATTTGCAAAAAGAAATCTTAAATCTTATTTATCACAATGAGTCATTTTCAACATTCTCTTAATGACGATAGCGACTATAAGCGCGAAGAAATAATTCGTAAAATAGAACATGCTATAGAGCATATGACGCTAAAAGAACTTGAGGCTTTATCCTACGATATGTTCACAAAGGGATATTTCGATAACTTTTAATTTAATCACAGATAAAAAACTATTTATATAAAAATGGCAACAGTAGACGACAAGAAAATTATTTTCTCTATGGTTGGGGTGTCGAAGATCATCCCGCAGAATCGTAAACAGATATTGAAGGACATTTATCTTTCGTTCTTCTATGGTGCAAAAATAGGTATCATCGGTTTGAATGGTGCAGGTAAGTCGACATTGATGAAGATTATAGCCGGACTGGACCAACCTACTCAGGGCGAGGTGGTGTGGAGTCCGGGCTACTCGGTTGGTTATCTGCCGCAGGACCCACCGCTGAATGAGGCGAAGACGGTGAAGGAGAACGTTATGGAGGGGGTGCAGCAGGCGTATGATGCTCTGAAGGAGTATGAGGAGATAAACGAGAAGTTTGGCCTGGAGGAGTACTATGGTGATCCGGAGAAGATGGACAAGCTGATGCAGCGCCAGTCGGAGGTGCAGGACATCATTGACGCGACGGACGCATGGAACATGGACTCGAAGCTGGACCGCGCGATGGCTGCGCTGCGTTGCCCGAAGGGCGACTTGCCGGTTACGCATCTCTCGGGTGGCGAGCGCCGCCGTGTGGCTCTGTGCCGTCTGTTGCTGCAGAAGCCGGATGTGCTGTTGCTGGATGAGCCGACGAACCATTTGGATGCGGAGAGCATCGACTGGTTGGAGCAGCACTTGCAGCAGTATGAGGGTACGGTTATCGCCGTGACTCACGACCGCTACTTCCTGGATGATGTGAGCGAATGGATTTTGGAGCTGGACCGTGGTGAGGGTATTCCTTGGCATGGCAACTACTCGTCGTGGTTGGAGCAGAAGACTACGAGAATGATGCAGGAGGAGAAGCAGGCTTCGAAGCGTCGCAAGGCATTGGAGCGTGAGTTGGAATGGGCACACATGGCTCCGAAGGCTCGTCAGGCTAAGGGCAAGGCTCGTCTGAATGCTTACGAGCAGATGCTCGGTGAGGAGCAGAAGGAACGTGAGGAGAAGCTGGAGATATTCATCCCGAACGGTCCGCGTCTTGGCAACAAGGTGATTGAGGCGCAGCATGTGAAGAAGGCTTTCGGCGAGAAGGTGCTGTTCAAGGACTTGAACTTCATGCTTCCGCCTAACGGCATCGTGGGTGTTATCGGTCCGAACGGTGCGGGCAAGACTACTCTCTTCCGCATGATTATGGGCTTGGAGCACGCCGACGGCGGTACGTTCGAGGTTGGCGAGACTGTGAAGTTGGCTTACGTAGACCAGCAGCATAAGGACATCGACCCGAAGAAGTCGGTGTACGAGACTATTTCGCAGGGTAACGAGACGATACGTATGGGTGGCAGGGATGTGAATGCGCGTGCCTACATCTCGCGTTTCAACTTTGCGGGAACGGACCAGAGCAAACTCTGCGAGACTCTTTCGGGCGGTGAGCGCAACCGTCTGCAGTTGGCGTTGGCACTGAAGCAGGAGGGCAATGTGCTGTTGCTCGACGAGCCGACTAACGATATCGACGTGAACACGCTGCGTGCTCTGGAGGAGGGTCTTGAGGGTTTCGCTGGTTGTGCTGTAGTGATTAGCCACGACCGTTGGTTCCTTGACCGTATATGTACGCACATTCTTGCTTTTGAGGGTGACGGCGAGGTGTTCTTCTTTGAGGGAAGTTATTCGGACTACGAGATCAACAAGGCTCGCAGACTGGGAAATGAAGAAATAAAGAAGGGTCGCTACAGAAAATTGATGGAGGACTAACCCATTTATAACACGCCACAATGTTTCTGAAAGAATTCTTCTATATGACCAGAGCCGACAGACGCACTTTTATATGCTTATGCTCTTTAGCGTTGGTTGCAATCATCTTCTTTGGTGCGGTGTCGCTAACTGATGACACCAGCAACAAGATTGAGGAGAGAAAGGAGACTGCCACGGTAAAGGACGAAAGCCATGAGAGTGCTGACGGGCAAGGTTATGCTGTGGAAGAGACGAACAAAGGGTCGAAGTTGTTTTACTTCGACCCGAACACTGCGGACAGTACGCAACTTCTTCAATTGGGGTTGCGTCCTTGGCAGGTTCGCAATATATATAAGTACAGGGCGAGGGGCGGTGTGTATCAATGCAAGGAGGACTTTGCATATGTCTATGGACTGACTGTTAAGGACTACAAGCGTTTGGAGCCGTATATACGTATCGGTGCGGACTACTTGCCTGCGAGTTCACTGGCAGAAGTAAGAAACCGCAAACGAGGATACGAACGCAGCAGCCGATACGCATCGGATAATGGCGAAAATGCACCGAACGTGGAACATAAAGCCTATACACCTAAAATACGCATTGGAGAACACATTGAGATAAATGGTGCTGATACTACGGAACTGATGAAGATACCGGGTATCGGCAGCTATTACTCGCGACAAATTGTAAGGTACCGCAACCAATTGGGCGGTTTTGTAAGTAAGGAGCAGTTGTTGGAAATAGAAGGTTTCCCAGAGGATGCTGTCAAATACATCAGTATTGACGAGAGTAGCATCCGTAGATTGCGCATAAACCAATTGACGCTGTCACAACTTAAGCGACATCCGTACTTGAATTATTATCAGGCTCGCGCTATAAGCGACTACAGACGTTTACGCGGAAATATCCGTTCGATATCGGAGCTGAAACTGATGAAAGAATTCTCCAGCCATGACATTGAACGGATAGGTCCGTACATTGAGTATTAAAGCGTTGTGCTTTGAACGTTGCGGTAAGACAGGGCTGCACCAATGGCTGTGCAGAATTCGGAATAGCGCGGTATGCGGAACTTTACGCCGTACAGACGTTCGGTTGCGGGGAAGACATGGCGCACCTGCGGAAGAAGCGTAAGATTGCCTATCATCACAAACTCCTTTATGCCGCTGCCCAACGACGAGAGAATCGTTGCGCTACAAATTGACTGTAGTACCATCCAGATAAGTCCGAGGGCTATGTCTTCGCGAGAGGCATTCATCTTTGCGTTGCCGAACAATGAGGCAATGGCATCCATCGGAAGTCCCTGCAGAGGGTTTGTGCAGATATCCTTGATAAGCACATTGATATGCGAGAGATCGCCCTCTTCTGCCAACGCTGCCACCTGTTTTATATCGTCGGTCTTCAGTAGCAGGCGCGACAAGCCCTGCAACGTACCGCCGCCGATGCCGATACCGCCGATATGCTTGATGTCGTCGCCGTCGCACTTCACAATGGATGTGCCGGTGCCAAGGCTGACAACGAGCATACGGTCGAGATGGGTTTCGTAGCGAGCCCCCAAACCATCGGCGAGAAATTCTTCAGCCTTGTCTGTCGGCAGCCCGTACACCGGCTCGTTGATGTATGCGCTGCCTACACCGGTAAGCATCACTTTCTCTACATCATGCAACTGGATGTGGTTGTCGTGCAGGTACTTTCCGAATGCGCCATAAAGCGAGGTGACGGGATCGGTAGCACGTATTCGGATTGGGGACACGACATCGCCTTCCTCGTTGATACCTACGATTTTTGTAGTGCTAATGCCTACGTCTATACCTATTACTATTTTCATATTCTGAATGTATGGTTTCTACATTATTACTCTAACATACTGAGGAACGTATCCTCGTCTATTATCTGCACGCCCAGTTTTTCGGCTTTCTGCAGTTTCGACGGTCCCATATTCTCACCGGCAAGGATGAAGGACGTCTTTCTACTGATAGAACCAGAACCAACGTTCTTGCCTCCGTTCTGCTCTATCATAGCCTTGTACTCATCGCGACTGTGCTTAGAGAAGACACCGCTGATAACTATACTCTTACCTTCGAGCTTGTTCGTTGCGCTTGCTATCTGTTCAGAAGAAAGTTGCATCTGCAGACCATAGTCGCGCAAACGGTTGACAATCGCCATGTTTGCAGGATTGTGGAAGTAAGCCACTATGCTCTTGGCTATCACCTCTCCCACTCCATCGACCTCCATCAGCTGCTGCAACGAAGCGTTCTGCAATGCTTCCATCGTTTTGAAATGGCGAGCCAGCTGGCGTGCGGATGTCTCGCCGACAAAACGTATACCGAGAGCGAAGACAACGCGCTCGAAGGGCACTTGCTTGGAAGCCTCTATGCTTGATACTATCTTGCGTGCCGAGCGCTCGCGATTACCGCTGCCATTAATATCCTGCACTTGTATGCAATACAGGTCGGCTATGTTATGTATTAGTCCACGACGATAGTAATCGTCAACTGTTTCGGGACCTAACGAGTCGATATTCATAGCCTTGCGAGCAATGAAGTGCTCGATGCGTCCTTTTATCTGCGGCGGACATCCCGTGTCGTTCGGACAATAATACGCAGCCTCCCCTTCGTAACGCACAAGCGGAGTGCCGCACTCAGGACAGCAATCGACAAACTCTACGGGCTGTGCTTCAGCAGAGCGTTTCGTCACATCAACGCCTACGATCTTGGGGATAATCTCGCCCCCCTTCTCAACATATACATAGTCGCCGATGTGTAAACCGAGATTCTTTATGAAATCTTCATTGTTAAGCGTGGCACGCTTGACCATTGTACCGGCAAGTCGCACTGCATCCATGTTAGCCACCGGTGTTACAGCTCCGGTGCGTCCCACTTGGAACGACACGCTTTCCAGACGTGTAACCGCCTGTTCTGCCTTAAACTTATAAGCGATAGCCCAACGTGGCGACTTTGCAGTGTATCCCAAGTGCTGTTGCTGACGAATAGAGTTCACCTTTAGTACTATTCCGTCTGTTGCCACGGGTAAGTTCTTGCGTTCTGTATCCCAGTAATTAATAAAGTCGTAGATCTCCTGAAGAGTCTTTACCTTACGCATACCCTGTGAGATTTTAAATCCCCACTTCGCAGCCTCAGCCAGGTTCTCGTAGTGTCCGTCGGAGGGTAGAGTTTCGCCAAGCAGATAGTAGAGGTAGCAATCAAGATGACGGTCGGCCACAAGGCGTGGATCCTGGCTCTTTAATGTGCCACTTGCTGCATTACGCGGATTGGCAAACAATGGTTCTTCTGCTGCCTCACGTTTTGCATTCAGATCGTCGAATACGCTCCACGGCATAAGTATCTCGCCACGAATTTCAAACGCCTCGGGGTATGCAACGTTCTCATTGAGCACAAGCGGTATGCAACGGATTGTCTTCACATTGGTTGTCACGTCATCGCCATACACTCCATCGCCACGTGTGACACCACGGACAAGACGTCCGTTCTCGTATGTGAGCGATATCGACAATCCGTCGTACTTCATCTCGCAGCATACCTCGAACTCCTCGCCTTCAAGTCCACGCTTAACCGACTCGTACCAATCCTGCACATCCTGCTCATTGTATGTATTAGCCAATGAGAGCATCGGATATTTATGTTCGACCTGCGCGAAGCCCTGTGTAAGGTCGCTACCCACACGTTGTGTCGGCGAATTGGAGTCGTAGAGTTCCGGATGTTTTTCTTCAAGCTGCTGCAATTCATGCATCAAATCGTCGAACTCACGGTCGGTGACCGTGGGCATATTCAGCACATAATAGTTGTGGTTATATTCATGCAGCAACTGACGTAGCTGTTTAATACGTTCTGTTTCGATCATAACGAGTAGCTTTTTCTTGATATTACATATAATATTATTGGTACACCCAAGAATGGTGTCACCGCATTCAGCGGCAGTATTCCGCCATTGCTTGGCAGTACGCATACGAAATTGCACAGCAAGGCGACCAAGGCACCAATAAGGATTGTGGTTGGCATAATAAGCCGGAAATCGTCTGTACGCAACAATAAGCGAGCCAGATGCGGAACAGCCAAGCCAATGAAGGCTATCGGCCCGCAGAAAGATGTTGACAAGGCGGTCATTATTCCTGTCAGCAACAGTATCGTCGTCCGCAAACGCTTTATGTTTACTCCCAAATTCTCTGCATATCTACTTCCAATAAGCATCAGATTCAAGGGCTTCACAAGTAGGGATGAAACAACTATGCAAATCATGGAAACAGCAGCATATAATGGCAACATCGTTTCGGATACGCCCGAGAAATTGCCCATTCCCCATTGGACGTAAGCTCTTATTCCATCAGCCGACGCAAAAAAATTCAAGAGCATAACCACAGATGACGTGACATAACCGAGCATAACGCCAGCTACCAAAAGCAAGGCGTTATTACGAATAACACTTGAAAGAAAAAGCATTATAAACGTGACAGCCAATGCGCCCGAAAGAGCTGCAGCAAACACTGCAGCGAACCCTCCAAACGACAAACCGCCTATATACAAGCCTCCACCGAACAACAGCATAACGCAAGCCACGCCCAATCCGGCTCCACTGCTTATGCCAAGAATAGAAGCGTCGGCAAGCGGATTGCGGAATATAGCTTGCAACATCAGACCACATACCGATAACACGCTACCCGTAAGCAACGCCGTAAGAGCCTGCGGAAAGCGATAGCTCATAACTATGTACTGCCATGAGACGTTGGAAGCAATGTCTCCTTTTAATATTCCTAACACTTCGGATGCTGGTATTTTAACTGCTCCGTAAAAGATATTAACAAGAAAGATTGCTAACAACACTATGCATAGCGTAGGAAATATGATAGCCTTGTGTGTCAAACCACGTTAATGTTCGTACAGCAAAATGCTGTGAGTTATATTTTCAGAGTTTTCAGTATCTCTGTCATCTTCTGAAGAGTTGTGATACGTGTCGGAACAAGCGGTAGACGCAACACGTTCTCTATAAATCCCATTTCATGCAGCAGTGCTTTCACACCTGCCGGATTTCCATCAATGAAGAGCAACGAGTACAACTCGGTGAAACGATGATGTATTGTGCGTGCTGCCTCATACTCACCGTTAAACTCTAAGCGAATCATACGCGACACTTCCTTGGGCAAGGCATTGCCTATAACTGATATGCTACCGGCAGCCCCACTCGCCACCATAGAGAACGTGAGAGCATCGTCACCGCTAATCACGTCGAAACGAGCCGGCTTGTTCTTTATAATCTCGTCAACTTGCTCCAAGCTGCCGCTGGCTTCCTTGATTGCAATGATATTCTCACAATCGTTAGCCAAACGAACTGTAGTATCTGCCTTAAGGTTCACACCGGTACGTCCTGGTACATTATAAAGAACAACCGGCAGCGGACTTGCCTCTGCTATTGCCTTGAAATGCTGGTAAAGACCTTCCTGCGAGGGTTTGTTATAATACGGACAAACACTCAACACACCATCTATGCCACGCCAATCACTATTCTTCAGTTCGTCAACAATAGCCTTTGTATTGTTGCCACCACATCCCATAAGTATTGGCAAACGTCCGCGGTTGATGTCAATCACATGTTTTTTCACCTCTTCCTTTTCATATGCCGACAAGCAAGGAGCCTCACTCGTCGTGGCAAGGATACAGAGGAAGTCTGCGCCATTATCAATCAGATGTTCCACCAAACAGGTCAACGATTTAAAATCAACACTGCCATCTGAGGTGAATGGCGTTACAAGTGCTACACCAAGTCCTTTAAATATATTTCGTGCCATAGATATTGTCTTGTTATATTACGATTTGCCTACAAAGTTAACACTTTATATTGGATTGCCGAATAATGTAATTACTAAAAAACGTAAATTCAATTAATGCGAACCTATATACAAGAATAGCATTCCGAGTATAACAAACAGCATATCAACCAACTTGCTTGTCAGATTCTTCTCCTTAAAGAGCATCGCACCACAGAAGAAGCTTACTACCACACTGCCTCGACGCACCATTGACACGATAGATATCATTGCACCCGGCAAGCTCAAAGCGTAGAAATAGACAAAGTCGGCAATACTTAGGAACACACTTATCAGAATGATGCTCCAACGCCACTTGAAAGGAGTAGTTTTCTTGCGTGTCGGGTACCATATAGCAAACATCGTAACCCCCATCAAGCACAACTGATAGATATTGTACCAACTCTGCACCACCATTCTGCTTAAGCCGACTCCTCCATTCGCAGGCGGAGCCATGATGTACTTGTCGTACAAACCGCTCACGGCACCGAGTATGGCTGCTGCAACAAGAAAGAATATCCAACGGTTATGCGAGAAATTAGCACCTTCTTTCTTACCGCTTCTGCTCAACAGAAAGAATGAAACAATCGCCAAGAGCACACCAATCCACTGCCATACGTTCAAACGCTCGCCAAAGACGAGCATCGCACCCACAAGCACCATAACCGGGCGCGTTGCATTGATCGGTCCAACGATGGTTATCGGCAAGTGTTTCATTGCAAAATAGCCAAACACCCACGATGACAACACTATACACGCTTTCAGAATAATATATTTATGTTCTGCCCAAGTGCTCGGCTCTACATAAAAAGCAGTACCGTCAAGCACACTTGTTCCTAACGAGAGAACAATGAACGGGATGAATATAAGCGAACAGATTACGGTGTTCAAAAACAGCACTGGAAGAACAGCATTATCAAGCAATGCCTTCTTCTTGCATACATCATAGAAGCCCAGCAGTGCTGCTGAGCAAAATGCCAATATTAGCCACATAAGAAAAGGAAAAATGTTGTAGGGGTGAGATATTAGAATTCTAAATATTAATACTTTACATCCTCCAGGAACAATGCGTTACCGGGCATACTCTCACCTGCCGACGAGCGATTGCCACTGGCAACAACCTCGCGAAACTGCTCAAGCGTGAGCCGATGGCGACCCACTTCTATAAGTGTGCCCACTACGGCACGTACCATATTACGCAAGAAGCGATTGGCAGATATGCGGAAATGCCAAGCATTCTCACCATCGCGCACCCATACGGCTTCAGACACATCACAAAGAGTGGTCTTCACGTCACTATGAGCCTTGCAGAACGACCCGAAATCCTCCACTTCAAGTAAATAGCCAGCTGCCTTGTTCATCAAATCGAAGTCGAGATCATAGTGCATCTCGCAAGAATACTTTCGCAAGAACGGATTTTTCGAAGTATGTATGTAATAATGGTATGTACGGAGCGTAGCACTGAAGCGTGCATGCATGTCACTGGCAACGGGGAATACCGAGCGGACGGCAATATCGCGTGGCAACAAGCGGTTCAACTTGTACACCAGCTGGATACAATCAACTTCAGTGTCGGTCTCAAAATGTGCCGTCATCCGACGTGCGTGTACGCCGGTATCTGTACGTCCTGCACCTACAACGCTTATCGACTGACGCAATATTGTGGACAAGGCTTTCTGCAATTCTTCTTGCACCGAATTGCCATTGGGCTGTATCTGCCAGCCATGATAGTCGGTTCCGTCGTATGCAAACTCTACAAAATATCTACCCATCACTTCTTTTTACTATTCCTTTACTTTACTGTTTTTATTTCTTCTGTTGTTTTGCCTTTCTAAAGCATTGTCTATGGAACTTTCGCTCTGCCTTCAATATCTTAAATACTTTCGTGGCTGGTAAAATGGTCAGAAAACGCTCATGATAGTTTTTCTGAAGGACCTTCAACTCTACCTCATTCTTGTCGCGTTTACGTATTGCCTCTGCACAAGCCTTCGCGTCCTTGGTATCCACTTTTCTAAAGCAACGCTCTTTCCTAAAATACGCCAACTGTTTCTTACGCATCTCGCGATAAACTGGAAAGAACTCGGAAGCTTCAGCGGGGGTTAGTTCCACTTCGGAAGCTATGAATTTTTCCAGATCAGCTTCAAATTTTACGGGGTCGAATGCTCGCTTTTTCTGCGCACTGACTGGTTGGATACAAAACACAGCTATAGCCAAAAACACAAACACGCTACGTACATTCTTACAAAAAAGTGCTATCATTGTATCTATATCTTTAAAATCGGTTACTATAATGATTTTAATTATTTGCTAAAAACGAGTATATATCGTCATTATCGAGCATTGTATAATCGGCATATTCATCGTCAGAGAAGTCATCATCGACCGTAGCATATCCGGCAACAGCCACATGTGTATCGGCAACGTCTGTCGTTTTTAAGCCCCAATAGGTAGCAAGCCCAACAATAACCACACCCACCAAACATGCCGCAGCCACATAACCTCGCCAACGCTTCCAAAGAGGAATTGCTTTTGTGGTAGTTGTAGCATGTTGCATAAGTTCTGTGCGCAGACTATCGAAATAGCCGTCGGGCACAGTAAACGGGTTCTGCTTACCGTAACGATCGTATATATACTGTTCTTCTTTTTCCATAGCATCTTTGTTTTGATATTATGACGCAGCGCAGAGCTTTTGGTTTAAAACCTGTAAAGGAAAAATATTGATTTTAACAATATGAGGCTGCAGCTTCCACGTCATAGAAACCACAGCCTCTTATATTCAACAGTTATATTCCTCCGGAATTACATTCCGAGGTTGATTGTACGCGAAAGCACGTCAAGCTGCTGCTCGCGTGTGAGCTTCACGAAGTTCACAGCATAACCGCTGACGCGGATGGTGAGCTGCGGATACTTCTCAGGATGCTCCATTGCGTTGAGCAAGAGATCGCGATCGAACACGTTCACATTGATGTGCTGTCCACCGGTCGGTGTGAAGTAGCCATCGAGCAAGTGGGTGAGGTTCTCTGCCTGCATTTCCTTTGTTTTGCCGAGAGCTGACGGAGCGACTGCGAATGTGTAAGAAATGCCATCGCGCGAGTGCTGGAACGGCAACTTAGCGACAGAAGCGAGAGCTGCCACAGCACCCTTGGTATCGCGTGCGTTCATCGGGTTTGCACCCGGAGCGAACGGAACGCCCTTCTCACGACCGTCGGGTGTAGCACCTGTATTACGTCCGTACACAACGTTCGATGTGATAGTGAGCAAGCTCTGTGTCGGAATAGCATCGCGGTATGTACGATGCTGACGCAGATACTCCATGAATGTCTCTGTGAGCGACACTGCTATCTCGTCTGTCTCGTCGCAGTTGTTACCGAATGGTACATACTCGCCCTCCTCTATCTTATAGTCGACAGCAAGACCGCTCTCGTCGCGGATGATGCGGATGCGGCAGTTCTTCATTGCAGCAATAGAGTCGGCAACGATAGACAGACCTGCGATACCTGTAGCACGTGTACGTTCTACATCGCCATCGTGAAGCGACATCTCGAAAGCTTCGTAGTCGTACTTGTCGTGCATGTAGTGGATGATCTTCAGAGCATTGACGTAAGTCTTTGCCAACCAACGCATCATCTGCTCAAATTTAGGCATGAATTCCTCATATGTGAGGTAATCGCCAGTGATAGGAGCAAAACGCGGAGCGATCTGTTCGCCCGACATCTCATCGCGACCACCATTGATAGCATAGAGCATACACTTGGCGAGGTTTGCACGAGCACCGAAGAACTGCATCTGCTTACCAATCTTCATTGGCGACACGCAGCAAGCGATGCCGTAGTCGTCACCGAGGTCAGCACGCATAAGGTCATCGTTCTCGTACTGGATAGCACTTGTGTCGATACTTACCTTTGCACAATATTTCTTCCATGCCTCAGGCAGGTGCTCACTCCAAAGCACAGTGAGGTTTGGCTCTGGTGACGGTCCCATATTGTAAAGTGTATGGAGGAAACGGTAGTCGGTCTTTGTAACCATCGAACGACCATCAATACCCATACCTCCAATAGAAGCGGTAGCCCAGATCGGGTCGCCAGAGAACAAATCGTTATACTCAGGTGTACGGAGGAAGCGTACGATGCGCAACTTCATAATCATTTGGTCGATAAGTTCCTGAGCCTCCTGCTCTGTGAGTGTGCCGTTCTTAAGGTCGCGCTGGATGTAGATATCCAAGAATGCGCAGACACGACCGAGCGACATGGCAGCACCATCCTGGTCCTTAACCGCACCGAGATAGCCGAAGTAGGTCCACTGCACTGCCTCACGAGCGTTTGTCGCAGGCTTGGTAACGTCGAAACCGTATGCAGCACACATGCGTTCAAACTGCTTCAAAGCCTGGATTTGCTCCGAAACCTCCTCACGATGGCGTACGATCTCCTCTGTAAACTCCTGAATATCGATACGTTTGAAATAACGCTTCTTCTCCTCAATAAGGTTTGCTGTACCATAAAGAGCTATACGACGATAGTCACCGATGATACGTCCACGACCATAAGCGTCGGGCAAACCGGTGATGATATGAGCATGGCGCGCAGCCTTGATGTCATCATTGTAAGCCGAGAATACGCCTTCGTTGTGTGTCTTGCGATATTTTGTAAAGATAGTCTTTGTTGCAGGATCAAGATCGTAGCCGTAAGACTTCAGAGCCTTCTCCACCATGCGGATACCGCCCTTCGGGAATATACCACGCTTCAATGGCACATCAGTCTGCAGACCAACCACCACCTCGCTATCCTTATCTATATAGCCGGCACCATAAGTGTCTATACTCTGAGGCAACTTTGTCTCTGCGTCGTAAACGCCCTTCTCGCGCTCCACCTCGAACATCTTTGAAAGCACATTCCAAAGATGGTTTGTACGCTCTGTAGGACCTACAAGGAACGACTCGTCACCGTCATAAGCCTCGTAGTTAGACTGAATAAAATCACGCACGTCGATTTCGCGCTTCCAATTAGAACCTTTGAAATCGTTTTGCAAATTTTGAAGAATCATAAAATTTGTATTAAATGAATATTAGTGTGTAATCGATTGCAAAGGTAGCAATTTTTCCAAACATACACAATACTATTCTGTTTTTCCTACTTCAAAATTGTCAATCTTGCGAATTTCATAAGCAGAGTCTTGGTTCCGGCGTTCTGAAACTCTATAGTAGCCTTTTCGTTCTCGCCCACTCCTTCTACGGCTATCACGCTGCCTATACCAAAGCGCTGATGTTCAACACGCGCACCTACATGTATCGTTTGTTTAGCAGAAAGATCACTCTGTGTACGCTGAGGCGTAGTCGACATCTGCCGATACTGCGATATAGCGGTAGATATGCGACGAAAACCAGAAGGCGCTGAAGACTGATGCGAACTGCGCAGCGGAGACTCTGGACGCTGTGAATATTGCTGAGCTGGCGACTGAAAGCCTCCAACATTACCCTCAACAATCAAATACTGCTTATCAATCTCCTTCAAGAAACGACTTGGCTCATTGAACATCATACTGCCATACTGATAACGACTCTTTGCACACGACAAGAAACAACGCTGCTCGGCACGTGTTATGGCTACATAAAGCAAACGACGTTCCTCCTCCAACTCTCTGAGCGATGAGCTTGAGCGCGGACTCGGGAAGATATTCTCCTCCAAGCCGACAACGAAAACAGAGTTGAACTCCAAACCCTTTGACGCATGTATTGTCATTAGCGACACACGCTCGTTAGAAGAAACATCGTCGCTATTTTCTTCATCGCTATCTGTAAGTAGAGCAACCTCTTGAAGGAAGTTGGCGATATACACCTCATCCTCGTAACCCTCCTCACGCTTAGTGTCAACAAAGTCGTGCAGACCCGACATAAACTCTTCTATGTTATCCTGTCGCTCCACTCCCTCCATCGACTTATCTGCAGCCAGTTCCTGCTTCAAACCCGACTTCTCCAAGATGGCCTTACCCAATACGTATGCATCGATTGTATTATTGTCGCGTATAAACTCGTCTATCATGGAATAGAAGCCCTGCACCTTCTTCTCCGTTGCAGCCGACACCCCTGCGTTATACATACTCGGATTGCCGACAACGTTCCACAAGCAGACATTACAATCGCGCGATGCAGCGATAAGCTTTGACACTGTCGTATCGCCGATGCCACGCTTCGGATAATTGATGACACGCTTCAACGCCTCTTCATCATTCGGATTGGCTACTAAACGGAAGTAGGCTATCACGTCTTTTATCTCCTTATGCTGATAGAAGCTCATACCACCATAAATGCGATATGGAGTATCCTGCCGACGAAATTCCTCTTCAAACAAACGGCTCTGCGCATTGGTGCGATATAGCACAGCGATGTCACCATACGCCACACCATAACGGTTATGCAAACGCCGAATTTCGTTGCATACTACGCTCGCCTCCTCCTTGTCTGAATAAGCTATATTCAAACGTAACTTTTCGCCATCGCCATTCTCACTATACACATCTTTACGTATTTGACGTTGATTATTGACAATGACACTGTTGGCCGCTTTCACTATAGTTTGTGTGGAACGATAATTCTGCTCCAACTTAAAGAGGCGTGCACCTTCGTATATGTTCTGAAACTTTAGAATATTATCAATGTTTGCACCACGGAAAGCATAGATACTCTGCGCATCATCACCAACAACACAGATATTGCGTCGCTCCTTAGTAAGGAGGGTCAATATCGACTGCTGAGCATAGTTTGTATCTTGATACTCGTCTACAAGAACATAACTAAATCGCTCTGCATATTTTTGCGCAATCTGCGGATTATCTGCAAAGAGTTTATAGGTAAAGAGAAGCATATCGTCGAAGTCGACTGCATTGGCAGCCTTGCAACGTGCGGCATAAAGAGCATATATCTGTCCCACTTTGGGCATACCCGAAACCTTATCGCGCTCCGCAAGATGTGGATCGGACATGTAGACATCCGGTGTCACCAAACTATTCTTTGCCGCCCCGATACGCCCTAAAACGGAAGATGCCTTGTATTGCTTGTCATCGAGTTTCAGTTCTTTAATAATTGAGTTTACAACCGCACGCGAATCGCTATCATCATAGATTGAGAAGTTGCGCTCCAAGCCTACGGCTTCCGCCTCAGCACGCAGTATGCGTAGGAATACAGAATGGAACGTGCCCATATTCAGATATCGTGCACGCTCCTCACCGACAAGGTCAGCGATGCGGCTCTTCATCTCGCGTGCTGCCTTATTTGTAAAGGTAAGAGCAAGTATAGACCACGGGGCAAGTCCCTTCTGCAAGAGATATGCTATCTTATACGTCAAGACTCGGGTTTTGCCAGACCCTGCTCCAGCTATAATAAGTTCTGGTCCATCGGTATATTCTACAGCTGCAAGCTGATTGGGGTTCAATGATTTAAGAAGAATATCCACTATTTTTTATTCGTATTTAAATGCAATACTACAAAGTATTTATTAAGACTATTGAACGTTTATCAACAAAACTAATTATTCTTGTAAATTCCACCCGATGCTGTCGATGGATCATAGTCCTCTCCTTCTTTCGGAAAAAGCGGCATAAACTTCATCTCAAACTCAATTTTTCCGCGACGCGCACGCAAATAGGCTGTAGGATTACTACTATCAAACTTACGCGGATTAGGCAAAGTAGCAGCAATCAAAGCACACTCCGAACGAGTGAGCTCTTCTGCCGTCTTACTAAAATGATACTTAGCAACAGCATCTGCGCCATAAATACCATCACCCATCTCAATTGAGTTTAGATAAACCTCCATGATACGATGCTTCCCCCACAACATTTCAATAAGAGCCGTGAAATACACCTCAAATCCCTTGCGCACCCAACTTCTGCCAGGCCACAGAAATACATTCTTGGCTGTTTGTTGCGATATTGTACTTGCTCCATACTTATGCTTTGCTGCTTGCTTGTTGCGTTTTGCAGCCTGTTGTATAGCACCAAAGTCGAAACCATGATGCAGAAGAAAACGTTGATCCTCGCTCGCCATCACAGCAACAGGCAATGACGGTGAAATATTGTCAAGTGGTTTCCATTTATGGTGCATCGTGAGCGACTTTCCGTCTGCTATCTGTCCCACACAACGTATCACCATCAATGGAGTAACATATACTGGCACGAAACGATAAACAACTACAACGAGAATTGTGCTGCTAAAAAACAACGCCAATCCCCATCGCAAAACCTTATAAACCAATTTCAATTTAGTTTCCATATCATCATTTTTCTATTTAATATCGTGCAAAGTTATGTGTTTTTTTTCACATCATGCAGTTGTACCATTTTTTTTTTGTATTTTTGCACGCTATAAGAAGCTATTTACTTAAAGCAGAAAACATAAATACAACTTTATAAATTCAATGGCAAAAGAATTAAAACAACTCACAAAGCGCTCAGAGAACTACAGCCAGTGGTTTAACGACCTCGTCACAAAGGCTGACCTCGCTGAGCAATCAGCCGTACGCGGATGTATGGTTATCAAGCCTTATGGCTATGCTATCTGGGAGAAGATGCAGCATCAGCTTGATGTTATGTTTAAGGAAACTGGTGCACAGAACGCCTATTTTCCTATGCTTATCCCGAAGTCGTTCTTCAGCCGCGAGGCAGAGCACGTAGAAGGATTTGCTAAGGAGTGTGCAGTGGTTACTCACTACCGTCTTCGTACCAATGAGGACAAGACTGGCATCGAGGTAGACCCAACAGCAAAGCTCGAAGAAGAACTCATCATTCGCCCAACATCTGAGACCATCATCTGGAACACATACAAGAACTGGATTCAGTCGTACCGCGACCTTCCTTTGATGTGCAACCAATGGTGTAACGTTATGCGTTGGGAGATGCGCACACGTCCGTTCCTCCGCACATCAGAGTTCCTTTGGCAGGAGGGTCATACAGCTCATGCTACAAAGGAGGAGGCAGAAGAAGAAGCAAAGAAGATGCTTCACGTTTACGCTGACTTTGCAGAAAAGTGGATGGCTGTGCCAGTCGTTCAGGGCGTAAAGAGCGAGACAGAACGCTTCGCAGGTGCGTTGAACACATACACTATTGAGGCAATGATGCAGGACGGTAAGGCTCTGCAGAGCGGTACGTCACACTTCCTCGGTCAGAACTTCGCAAAGGCATTCGACGTTACATTCCTCAACAAGGAGAACAAGCCGGAGTACGTATGGGCTACATCATGGGGCGTATCTACACGTCTTATCGGTGCACTCATTATGACTCACTCTGATGACAATGGTCTCGTGCTGCCTCCGAAGCTCGCTCCTATCCAGGTTGTCATCGTGCCTATCACAAAGAACGCAGAGCAGCTGCAGGCTATCTCTGAGAAGCTCGCTCCGGTTATCAGCCAGTTGCGCGCAGCAGGTATCAGCGTGAAGTACGACGACGCAGACAACAAGCGTCCAGGCTTCAAGTTCGCTGACTATGAGTTGAAGGGTGTGCCTGTACGCCTCGTTATGGGCGGTCGCGACCTCGAGGAGAACACCATCGAGATCATGCGTCGCGATACTCTCGAGAAGGAGACACGCTCGTTCGACGGCATCGTTGAATACGTAGAGCAGTTGCTTGAGGATATCCAGGCTAACATCTACAAGAAGGCTCTCGACTTTCGCAATGCTCACATCTACGAGTGCGATAACTACGAGGAGTTCAAGGAGCGCATCAAGGATGGCGGCTTCTTCCTCTGCCACTGGGACGGCACTGCCGAGACTGAGGCTAAAATCAAGGAGGAGACTCAGGCTACAATCCGCTGCGTGCCATTCATGTTCGAGCAGACACCGGGCGTAGACATGGTTTCAGGCAAGCCGGCTACACAGCGTGTACTGATTGCTCGCAGCTACTAAGCATTTGAAATCATACAATTCAAGACCGGCATCTTTTACTGTCGGTCTTGAATTTTACATTTTAGTTATCTATCACAATTGCTATTTCAAACGAAAGCCAAACAGAGTATAGAAACTATATAACACTATAATAAAGCTATTAAAACATTAAAACACTAAAAAATGGATTGGATAATCAACCTATTCACCAATACTGAGTCGATTGCCCATATCGCCCTACTCTATGCCACTGTCATCGCAGTCGGCATTCTGCTGGGTAAGATTAAGATTGGCGGCATATCACTCGGTGTAACATGGGTGCTTTTCGCTGGTATCTTAGCAGGCCATGTTGGCTTCACTGCCCCCAAGGACACCATGACCTTTGTTCAGGACTTCGGACTTATTCTGTTCGTGTTCTGCATCGGTTTGCAGGTCGGTCCTGGCTTCTTCGAGAGCTTCAAGAAAGGCGGTGTAACGCTCAACCTGCTCTCTACCACAGCTATCTTGCTGAACGTCGGCGTTATGTTTGCATGCTACTATCTCTTCTTCGACACTAATGTGAAGTCGAACCTCCCGATGATGGTGGGCACGCTCTACGGAGCCGTAACCAACACACCGGGTCTTGGTGCTGCAAACGAAGCGCTCAGCTCTGTATGGCAACAGACCTACGGCGAACTGCCACAGATTGCGTCCGGTTATGCCTGCGCTTACCCACTTGGTGTAGTAGGCATCATCGGTGCTACTATCGCCATCCGTTTCCTAACCCGCACCAAGCTTGAGGAGGAGGAGAAGGCACTTGAAGCAGAAGAAGCTGAGAACCCACAGGCTAAACCGCATCAGATGCACCTCAAGGTGAACAACGCATACCTCTCAGGCCGTACAGTTGCAGAGATTAGCGACTTCCTCAACCGCGACGTTGTGTTCTCGCGCCTCTTCAAGAACGGCGAATACAGCATACCGAACAGCCGCACGGTCTTCGACATGGGCGACGAGGTGCTCGTCGTGTGTGCTGAGGCTGACGCACCAGCTATCCAGGCGTTCATCGGTCCGGAGCTGGAGACTGAGTGGGAGGAGAACGAGAGCAAGCAGCCGCTCGTTTCGCGCCGCATCGTCGTAACCAACTCGTCAATGAACGGTAAGACACTCGGCAAGATGCACTTCTCGTCTGTTTATGGCGTAACCGTAACACGTCTTTCGCGTCAGGGCATGGACCTCTTCGCAAGCCGCAACTACCGCTTCCAGGTAGGCGACAAGATTCTCGTAGTAGGTCCGGAGGACAACGTGAACCGCATCGCCGAGCTGATGGGCAACTCTGTGAAGCGTCTTGATGCACCGAATGTGGCAACAATCTTCATCGGTATCTTCATCGGTATCATCTTCGGTAGCATTCCGTTCGCTATACCAGGAATGCCGGTTCCGTTGAAGCTCGGTATCGCTGGCGGTCCGCTTATCATCGCTATTCTTATCGGTCGCTTCGGCCACCGCATGAAGCTCAACACCTACACCACGACATCGGCAAACATGATGCTTCGAGAGATTGGTCTTGTGCTGTTCCTTGCGAGTGTGGGCATAAAGGCTGGTGCTAACTTCTGGAACACAGTAGTGGAAGGCGATGGTCTGTTGTACGTATTGACTGGTTTCATCATCACAATCATCCCTATCCTGATTGTCGGCACTATAGCACGCATGAAGTACAAGTTCAACTACTTTACCATTATGGGTATGCTTGCCGGTACATACACCGACCCTCCAGCCCTCGCTTACGCCAACTCTGTTTGCTCGCGCGAGGCTCCTGCTATCGGCTATTCTACGGTTTATCCGTTGAGTATGTTCCTGCGTATCTTCACAGCGCAGCTCGTTGTGCTGTTCTTCTGCGGATAATAACGACAAGACCATTGGTCGCAAAACAGCAAAGGGTGTGTCAGAGCTCCGATTGAAGAGTTCTGACACACCTTTTTTTCATGCTTAAACATCAAGATAAATCATCGTGCACCGAACGCAATCCGATTGGGCACCGAACGCAATCCGATTGGGCGGCGAACGCAATCTGATTGGGTGGCGGACGCAAACGGTGCAGACGGCGGACGCAATCCGATTGGGCGACGGACGATACACAACGAAAAAAAGGATGCACCGACAAGAACATTTGCCTAATGCATCCTCTTTTATTATGCTACATCATATAGCCGTTTGTACGACTACGAAGATGTTTTACTTCTCGAAGTAACGCTTGTACAAGCCCATGAAGCCAGCACAGTGGCGAGCCTCATCCTTTGCCATCTCGTGAACGGTGTCATGAGTAGCGTCCATGCCGGCAGCCTTAGCGTTCTTTGCGATGCGGAACTTGTCCTCGCAAGCACCACGCTCAGCAGCGATACGAGCCTCAAGGTTCGACTTAGTATCCTTCAGAACGTCGCCCAAAAGCTCTGCGAACTTACTTGCGTGCTCAGCCTCCTCGAAAGCATAGCGCTTGAATGCCTCTGCAATCTCTGGATAGCCCTCACGGTCAGCCTGACGGCTCATTGCGAGATACATACCTACCTCACCGCACTCGCCATTGAAGTGAGTCTCGAGATCCTTAATCATCTCTGGTGTAGCCTCCTCATCGCGAGCAGCACCAAGAGTATGAACGGTTGCGAAAGCTGGACCCTCTGTCGGATCGTTCAGTTCCTTAAACTTGCTTGCCGGAGCCTTGCAAACCGGACACTTCTCAGGAGCCTCTGTACCTTCGTGAATATAACCGCATACTGTGCAAATAAATTTCTTCTTCATAATTCTTCTGTTTTAAGAGTTAATAGTATTTATATTAAAAAAGCCTTATCTATTAATTATCCGACTGCAGTTTCAGCCTGCTTTGCCAAGCACTCCTTACATACACCTTTATAATATAGCTGTACGTCGTCGATTTTGTGACCTGCCAACTCTTTGCGATTTACAACATCCGACACCTCGTCGAAAATGTCGTACACCTTTCGGCAGCACTTACAGATGAAATGTGCATGCAAACTGACATCGCCATCATAACAAACACGATGTTCGTTGATTGTTATCATCTGAGCAGCATTGTGCTCTGAGAACATTCTGAGCGTGTTGTACACCGTGGTACGGCTAAGTGTAGGCACCTTAGGTAGTAAAGCCTTATGCACCTCCTCCACTGTAGGATGAGTAAAGTGAGTCATCAGATAATGCATAATCTGAATGCGCTGAACAGAAGGCTTGATGCCATGTTCTACAAGTCTTGTTACTGCGTCGTTATGCTTCATTGTCTATATTCTTTTCATTTTACTACTGCAAAGATATACTTTTTTACAATAATTACAAAATAATATTTGTAAAAATTACACTCTTTAATTCTTTTTCAGAAATTCAAGTGCTTTTACGCTGTAATAATACAATAAATCGACACTGTTTTCGTTATGTTATGTATGAAACTGAAATTGTTTATACTTCAAATAATATGTCTCTGCGCTTTCGTATCTGCTCAGGCGCAAACATTCACCTTAAGTGGAAGGGTCATTGACGAGAACAACGACCCCGTGGAATTTGCATCCGTATCATGCCCTAAACAAGGCAAGATGACAATGACCTCGCTTAAAGGCGACTATAGTCTGCAACTTCAATCTGCCGACTCTGTTGAAATCAGATTTTCAATGGTCGGTTACAAGACCAAAGTTCGCACACTGCGCCGTCCACGTGGTAAGCAGACAATGCAGGTTGTTCTGCACAGCAGCGACAATGCCCTGTCGGAAGTAACCATCACAGGCAAGCGCATCGAGACTGGACAAACGCAGGAATTGAGCAAAGAGCATCTCAAGAGTATGCCCTCCACTACGGGCAACGCCGTAGAGGAAATGATACAAAGCCAGGCTGGCGTATCTACCCACAGCGAGCTTTCATCGCAGTACAACGTGCGTGGTGGTTCGTTCGACGAGAATAGTGTATATATAAATAATGTGGAAATATTCCGCCCGTTCCTTGTAAGAAGCGGACAACAGGAGGGTATCTCGGTCATCAACCCTGATATGGTGGAGAAGATTGGCTTCTCAACCGGTGGCTACGAGGCACGCTATGGCGACAAGATGTCGTCGGCACTGAACATCGAGTATCGCCGTCCGAAACGCTTCGAAGCGTCAGCCACAGCCAGTATGCTTGGAGCAAGCGCATTCGTCGGCATGAGCAACAAGAAGTTCTCGTGGAGCAATGGTCTGCGCTACAAGACGACGAAGTATCTATTAGGCTCGATGGACACCAAGGGCGAGTATCAGCCTACGTTCATCGACTATCAGACGTATCTTACTTACTCGCCCAACAAGCGCTGGGACATCAAGTTCTTGGGTAACATTTCGGACAACCACTACAACTTCACACCCGAAGACCGTGAAACCAACTTCGGTACAATGGAGAACGTGAAGGCGTTCAAGGTGTACTTCGATGGACAGGAGAAAGACGTGTTCCGCACCTTCTTCGGTTCATTGGGCATCACTCGCAAATTCAACGAGAACACAAGCCTTTCGCTCATCGCTTCTGCGTTCAACACACGCGAGCAGGAGAAGTACGACATACAAGGACAGTACTGGCTCACGCAGACCGAAACAAGCGAAAATCTTGGTGTAGGCACCTACTTCCAGCACACGCGCAACTACCTGAAGGCTCACGTGGAGAGTGCCAAGCTGCTGTTCAAGACGAAGCAGAAGAAGCACGACATTGAGGCTGCATTCACCTACAAGTGGGAGCACATTGAGGAGAACTCAGTAGAATACGAAATGCGCGACTCAAGCAAATACAGCATTCCGCACACTGGCAAGGATCTTTATATGATTTACAGTATGCGTGCAAAGAACACGCTTACAGCCAATCGTGTAGAGGCGTATGCGCAGGACACATACCGCTTCACTGGTTCGGAAGGCAAGACACTCTACACGTTAAACTACGGTCTACGTCTCGCCTACTGGAGTTTCACGAAGGAGACTATACTCAGCCCGCGTCTATCGCTGGGCATCATCCCGGCATTCAACGAGAACATAACGATGCGCTTTGCCACGGGTTTGTACTATCAAGCACCTTTCTTTAAGGAGATACGCGACACCACTACAACGAACGGCATTACATATGCCTCGCTCAACCGTAAGGCGAAGAGCCAGCGTTCGATACACTTCATCGCAGGCTTCGACTACCGCTTCAAGATGAACAACCGCCCGTTCAAGTTCACAGCCGAAGCATACTACAAGGCACTTGGCAACCTTGTGCCTTATAGCGTGAACAACGTGAAGGTGGTGTATTATGGAGACAATATGTGCAGCGGACATGCAGCAGGCTTAGACCTCAAACTCTTCGGTGAGTTTGTGCCGGGTACAGACTCGTGGGTGTCGCTATCGCTGATGAACACAAGCATGAAGCTGAACGGCAAGTCAATCCCCCTGCCTACCGACCAACGCTATGCTGTCAACCTCTTCTTCACCGACTACTTCCCTGGCACAACACGCTGGAAGATGTCGCTCAAGTTGGCACTTGCCGATGGTCTACCCTTCTCTGCTCCACACCGAGAGCTCGAATCGAACGTGTTCCGTGCTCCGGCATACAAACGCGCAGATGTCGGTTTGAACTACCGCATCATCGACAACAGCGACCGCCACAAGAAGCGCAACCCGATTCGCAACCTGTGGGTTGGAGCTGAGTGTCTGAACCTCTTCGGCATCAACAACGTGAACTCCTACTACTGGATTACCGATGTCACCGGACAGCAATACGCCGTGCCTAACTATCTGACGGGCAGACAAATCAACGTCAAACTGTCGGTCGACTTTTAAAGCAGAAAGACCACACCCCACAAATAGCAAACTATGAGAACGACCCTATTGGCATTAATACTCACATTGTCGGCATTTGTCGCCACTAACAGCTTTGCGCAATACAACGACATCAAGTCGGAGAATATTGCATCATTGCAGGTCGTGGCTGGCAAGGACTGGCTATCCATGCCTATAGCCACGCTTAACGGCGAACCGATAAACATCAGTTTCGACGACCTCACACACGAGTACCACCGCTATGTGTATCGACTGCAGCACTGCGAGGCAGACTGGAGTGTGTCGGAGGGCATTTTCGACTCCGACTATTGTGAGGGATTTGCCGATGGCTGCACCATCGACGACATAGAAGAATCGCTCAACACCAACACCCTCTACACCCACTACCGCCTTTCTATCCCCAACGAGAATTGCCGCATCAAAATGAGCGGCAACTATCGTCTGACGGTTTACGACGAGAACAACGGCGACACTATTTTCACGGCTTGCTTCATGATAGTGGAACCACTCGTAAAGGCAAGCATGTCCGTAACCACAAACACAGACTTAGGCATCAACAAAGCCCATCAGCAAGTGGGAGCAGAAATAAACTACTCTGCTCTTAACATCACTAATCCAAGCACCGAGTTGTACACCGTCGTCATGCAAAACGGGCGTTGGAGCACCGCCCGCATAAACCCTACGCCACAATACCAAACCGGAAGCGGACTACGTTGGGAGTACAACCGCGACCTCATCTTCGACGGAGGCAACGAGTATCATAAGTTCGAGATACTCGATGTCACCCACCCCACCCTTGGCATTGAGAACACATGGTGGGACGGCACCAACTACCACGCACAAATATGGACTGACCTACCACGTCCAAGCTATGTTTACGACGAAGATGCCAACGGCAGTTTTTACATACGCAACAGCGACAACATCGAGAACGACCGCATCTCGGAATACGTCGTCGTCAACTTTCGCCTACAGGCACCACGACAGAACGGCAGAGTGTTTATCAACGGCGTATGGACAAACGATCGTTTCACGCCGCAATACGAGATGAACTACAACGAGCAGACAAAGCTTTATGAGGCAAACGTGCTACTGAAGCAAGGTTACTACTCCTATCAGTACCTCACGAAGCACAACGATAACAGCCTGCATCCAGTTTCAACAGAAGGTAACTTTTTCCAAACCGAAAACAGCTATCAAATGCTTATATATTATAAAGGTATAGGACAACGCACATATCGCCTCGTAGGTTATAGTAAAATTAGGAGCTAAGCACAAGTAAAAGTCGGCAAATTATAGAATTATTTTTAAATTCCGCAATTAATATAGCCGTTATATCAACTATATTCGCTATCTTTGCAAAAGGAAACGACGAAAAATGGTGATTAAAAGACTGTGTAAAATAATTTAAAACCTATTTTTCTACAAAGAAACTGTTAAACTTTAAATAATAAAATGAATAATAAGGATTTAATGAACCATGCGGCAGACAACATCCGACTGCTTGCTGTATCGATGGTAGAAAAAGCCAAATCAGGTCACCCTGGCGGTGCTATGGGTGGTGCTGACTTTATCAACGTTCTTTTCTCGGAGTTCCTGGTGTTCGATCCAGATCAGCCGACTTGGGAGGGCCGCGACCGCTTCTATCTCGATCCTGGTCACATGTCGCCAATGCTCTACTCAGCTCTCGCTTTGCAGGGCAAGTACACAATTGACGATTTGAAGACATTCCGTCAATGGGGCACTATATGTCCGGGACATCCTGAGCGTGACATTATTCATGGAATTGAAAACACATCTGGACCGCTCGGTCAGGGACACACCTACGCTGTGGGTGCTGCTATTGCAGAGAAGTTCCTTGAGGCTCGTCTTGGCAGCACCATGATGCAGCACAAGATTTATGCCTACATCTCTGACGGTGGAGTTCAGGAAGAGATATCACAGGGCGCTGGCCGTATCGCAGGCCTCTTCAAGCTCAACAACCTCATCATGTTCTACGATGCCAACGAGATTCAGCTCTCTACAGAGTGCGATGTCGTAATGCGCGAGAACACACGCATGAAGTACGAGTCATGGGGTTGGAACGTTCTTGAAATAAACGGCAACGATCCTGACGAGATACGTGCTGCCCTCATCCTCGCTAACAAGGAAGAGCAGCGTCCTACCCTCATCATCGGTCACACCGTTATGGCTAAGGGCGCACGCAAGGAAGACGGTTCAAGCTACGAGCGCAGCGTGAAGACTCACGGCGCACCGCTCGGTGGTGGCGCTTACGAGAACACAGTGAAGAACCTTGGCGGCGACCTTAACGACCCGTTCGTAGTATTCGACGACGTTAAGGAACTCTACGAGAAGCGTAACGCAGAGCTCCGCGAGGTAGTAAAGGAAAGACATGCTGCAGAAGCGGAGTGGCGCAAGGCCAACCCTGAGAAGGCAGAGCAGATGGATGCTTGGTTCTCTGGCGACGCTCCTAAGGTAGACTGGAGCGAACTTGTTCAGAAGCGCGACGTTGCAACACGTGTTGCTTCAGCCAATTGTCTCGGTGTATTGGCAGAGCAGGTGCCTAACATGGTTTGCTCTTCTGCCGATCTCTGCAACTCGGACAAGACCGACGGCTTCCTCAAGAAGACTCACGAGCTTACACCTGACGACTTCACCGGAGCATTCTTCCAGGCAGGTGTCAGCGAGCTTACAATGGCTTGCGTCTGCATCGGTATGTACCTCCACGGCGGTGTTATCCCGGCTTGCGGCACATTCTTCGTATTCTCCGACTACATGAAGCCGGCTATCCGTATGGCAGCTCTCATGCGCGTTCCAATCAAGTTCGTATGGTCGCACGACGCATTCCGCGTTGGTGAGGACGGACCTACACACGAGCCGGTTGAGCAGGAAGCACAGATTCGTCTCATGGAGAAGCTGAAGAACCACAAGGGACAGGACTCTGTACGCGTATTCCGCCCTGCAGATGCAGACGAGACAACAGTATGCTGGCAGATGGCTAACGAGAACATGGACACACCGACAGCAATGATTTGCTCACGCCAGAACGTGAACTCTCTGCCCGAAGGCACTGACTACTCTCAGGTTCGCAAGGGTGCATACATCGTTAAGGACGATCCTAACTACGACGTTATCCTCCTCGCTTCTGGTTCGGAGGTGTCTACACTCCTCGCAGGTGCCGAGTTGCTCAACGCTGACGGCATCAAGACACGTATCGTGAGCGTTCCGTCAGAGGGTCTGTTCCGCACACAGAGCAAGGAGTATCAGGAGTCTGTACTGCCGAAGGGCGCAAAGATCTTCGGTATGACAGCAGGTCTGCCCGTCACACTCCAGAGCCTCGTAGGTGTAGAGGGTATGGTTTACGGTCTTGAGTCGTTCGGTTTCTCAGCTCCTTACAAGGTGCTCGACGAGAAATTGGGCTTCAACGCCGAAAACGTATTTAAGCAGGTAAAAGATTACTTATCTAAATAAACAGGCATAGCTTATGCAGAACTTCACGTTAAGCAAGAAATTCTGCATAAGCTTGCTTTATTAATAATCCAATAAAACTACAGTACTATGGAAATTAAGACAGTAGGCATTGCATGCGACCACGCAGGTTACGCATTGAAGAAATTTGTTGTTGAATACCTTGAGAGCCACAACATTCCGTTTAAGGACTACGGTACATACAGCGATATGAGCTGCGACTACCCGGATTTTGCTCATGAGTTAGGCGAAGCTATCTCTAACGGTGACGTTTATCCTGGCATCGGCATCTGCGGTAGCGGTGAAGGTATGGCAATGACCCTCAACAAGCATAAGGGTGTACGTGCAGCATTGGTATGGAACCCGGAAATCGCTCAGCTCACACGCCAGCACAACGATGCAAACATCCTCGTTATGCCGGGTCGCTTCATCGACAACAAGACAGCAGAGAAGATTATGGACGAGTTCTTCAAGACTCCATTTGAAGGTGGTCGCCATGAGAAGCGTGTAAACAAGATTGACTTGTAGGAGGGTATGGCATCCCTGCCATACCTACGCAGTCAACCAGCTCTGTTGATACACTCTCAGGGGGTGCACTTGTCTCAAGTGCACCAACCAGCTCTGTAGATACACCCCCTAACTTTAAACACATACAGGAGACTATGACCACACGCCATAGTCTCCTTTTTCATAAACCATAGGAGGGTATGGCATCCCTGCCATACCCACGCAGCCATCATTCACATACCCTCCTATAAGTGCACCAAAATACTTTAAACGAGAATGAAAAAAATACTCATCTCTGCCTCCATATTCGCATTGAGCCTCACGGTGAATGCGCAAGGGCAATTCATATCCGACGCCAACTACCGCAACACAGTAGAGAACATCTTCAAGGAGCGTGTAAAGACAGTCGGCAAGACATTCTACAACACACAGAAAGAAAAGCTTACGGCTGACGAGCAGGAAGCGTTGAAGTTCCTCTACGCTTACATGCCGCTTGCCGACGTTACCGACTACCCCACTTCGTTCTTCGCCGACAATGTGCGCATGGCGTTCAAGGCTCGCGAGGAGATGCCCTGGGGCAAGAACGTTCCGGAGTTGCTTTTCCGCCACTTCGTTGTGCCAATCCGTGTCAACAACGAGGCTCTGGACAATGCACGCTCGGTGTTCTACAACGAACTGAAGGACCGCATCAAGGGTATGTCGATGATGGACGCTATCATTGAGGTGAACCACTGGTGCCACGAGAAGGTGACATACCAGCCTTCTGACGCCCGCACATCGGCGCCTCTCGCAACGCTCAAGACCGCAACCGGACGTTGCGGCGAGGAGAGTACGTTTGCCGTTGCGGCATTGCGCGCCGTGGGCATTCCTGCACGCCAAGTGTACACACCGCGCTGGGCACATACCGACGACAACCACGCTTGGGTAGAGGCATGGGCAGACGGCAAGTGGTACTTCCTTGGTGCCTGCGAACCGGAGCCGGTGCTGAACCTCGGTTGGTTCAATGCTCCGGCTTCGCGAGCTATGCTAATGCACACACGCGCTTTCGGCGACTATAACGGTCCGGAGGAGGTGATGCTGCGCACAAGCAACTTCACAGAAATAAACCTCACGTCTAACTATGCGCCGGTTGCTTCGGTAGACTTCTACGTAAAGGACAGCGAAGGCAAGCCGGTGGAGAACGCACGTGTCGAGTTCAAGATTTACAACTACGCTGAATTTTTCACGGCAGTAACGAAGTACACCGACGTAAAGGGCCACACGTCGCTATCTGCAGGTATCGGTGACTTGGTGGTATGGGCATCGAAGGACGGCAAGTATGCATATCAGAAGGTTTCGTTCGGCAAGGAGAAGGAGGCAACACTCACCCTCCCAGAGGGCGCACTTGTAGGAGGGTATGGCATCCCTGCCATACCCACGCAGCCAACTGGTTCTGTTGGTGCACCAGCCGGTTCTGTTGGTGCACTTGAGACAAGTGCACCCCCTACCACCTACTTGGACCTCGTTCCACCGAAGGAGGACCCACAGCTGCCTTATGTCAGCGACGAGATGCACAAGGAGAACCAGCGCCGCTTTGCTCTTGAGGACAGCATCCGCAAGGCATACACAGCCACCTTCCCCACTATGGAGGAGGCGAAGCGCATCAGTGAGCGCGGAGCAGAGTATATCTTCAAGTCGCGCGGCAACAAGCAGACTATCGTCGACTTCATCAACCGCCACAGCGACAACGAAGACCGCGTGATGGGCATACTCGCCACACTCAGCGACAAGGACTTGCGCGATATCACAACCGAGATTCTTGAGGACAGCTATAACGCAACGACCGACCAGCTCTCGCCGCGTGTTGAGGACGAGCTGATTACAATACCGTTCAAGCAGTACTTCGAGAAGGCGTTCAGCAAGAAGACTGCCGATGCTTTCCGCGCTGACCCGATGAAGCTCGTAGAGTGGATAAAGAAGAACATCCGTCTCAACCCTGACAAGAAGGCTTTGCGCATCGCACAGACTCCGGTTGGCGTGATGAAGTCGAAGATTACCGACGAGCGTTCGCGCGACATCTTCTTCGTAGACGTGGCTCGCAGCCTCGGCATCGAAGCACAGAAGGACGCTGTGACGGGCAAGATACAGTACAAGAAGAACGGCGAATGGCAGGATGTGAAGTTCGACAACACAGCCGACAACTCATCTACCGCGGCTTCGCTTGGCACAATCGTGCTGACATACGAGCCTACTAAGCTGCTCGACAACCCGAAGTATTACAGCCACTTCACAATCAGCCGCATAGAAAACGGCACGGCTCATCTGCTGAACTTCGAGGAAGGTCAGGCTGACATGGGCAACGGCACAACATGGAGCAACACGTTCAAGAACGGCTACAAGCTCGACGCCGGCACATACATGCTCACCACGGGTACACGTCTTGCAAACGGCAGCGTACTCGCATCAAACCGTATCTTCGAGATTGTAAAGGGTCAAACAACAACCCTGCCTCTTGAGATACGCCAGAACACCAACGAGGTGTCTGTGATCGGTTCGTTCAACTCGGAGAGCCTCGTTACAAAGGATGGCAAGGAGGTAAGCCTGCTCTCTCAGACTGGTCGCGGCTACTATGTTGTGGGCATTCTCGGCGTAGGTCAGGAGCCCACCAACCACGCTCTGCACGACATCGAGAAGATGAAGGAAGCGTTCGAGGCATGGGGCCGTCCGGTAGTGCTGCTCTTCGAGAGCGAAGCCGACGCAGCCAAGTTCAACCACGACGAGTTCCCGGGTCTGCCGTCTACCGTGCAGTTCGCCCTCGACAAGGACGGATCGGTACGCAAGCAGATAGCACGTGAGATGAAGCTAATGAACGAGAAGCAGATGCCGATGTTCATCATCGCCGACACATTCAACCGCGTAGTGTTTATATCGCAGGGCTACACCATCGGACTCGGCGAGCAGATGCAGGGCGTGTTCAAGAAACTGTAAAGTAAAGAGGTTTTCAACACTTCAGATACTAACAAACAAAAAGGGTGCTTCGTGCACCCTTTTTTGCTATCACAATTCCTAATGACCTATTTCTCAATTTTTATTGTTTCGTAATAGATAATATCATCTATCATTTAATGAAGTAACAAATATATTTTCTTCATAATCATATTTGACAGAATGATTCTTTTCTTCTTGCTTAATAGTACATTTCAAAACATGTTTACCAACATTTTGATTTGTCAACTTAAATTCATTATAGTATGGAAAGATTGAAGAACTACCTATAAGCTCATTATCAAAATATATTTCTACGGATACATTTGTTTGGCATTTTTCACCCTTAAAAGACTTTACTACACTTTTTATTGTTTCACCTATCTCATAATCATTTCTACTCGACATCAAATTGAAATCTGTAAAACTTTCATTGTCCTTAATTGTTCTTACATTACTATAAGAATAATTGTAATAATTAATCTTATTGCTCGCATTAACATATTTGATACAAATAGACCAAGTATGTGGCTCTGTATCTTCATCAACGACTTGTGTATTCCAAACAAATGGAGCTGTTGTTTTCGTCAATACCAATTTCCCATCCCAATAGTACTTTATCTCTTCTATCTTTGTTCCTGCTGAAGAACGTTGTTCGTTTAAAATGGGATTTACATATAAAGTTCCTCCATTTCCAACATGATTGCTGTCAATGTAGAAATCAACAAAATCTGTCATGGTATTGTTCTCTGAAACGACAAACTCGTCCTTAACCTCCAATGTTAAATCATCGCAATATTCACCAACAACCAATATTTTCGCTAATAGTGCATGCTTGCCCTCACACAATGCAGATAGCTTAATCATCAAATCAAAAGGTTCGGAAGTCGCAGACTCAAACAGTTTACCGTCAACATAATAGTCAACCTTTTTTACTGACAGTCCCCAATTTTCAAAGTTTTCACTCATATAAGGAGAATACACCACATACTTTTCCCCATTAGAAGCGGTACTTCTATCAACTTTTAGATCATAAGCTGCACTTGGTATAAGATGCTCAATATTGCCAGTCAGTTTATACTCACCGACATTTTCATAATCACACGAAGTTGTGGCAAGCATCAGTGAGGAGCAAATAATACTCAACACATAAGTAAGGCTTTTCTTATTTTTTTTCATCATCATAATTATTACTTTTTAATCTAAAATGAATTGTACTCCTATACCAAAGTTTAATCCGTTTTTCTCCTTATAACCAAAAACATAATCATAGCCTATATTCACAACTATATCCAAATAATCTTCAGATACAGGGATGAACCCTTTTATTACAGGTCTAAGCATGAATTTCAGTTTTGTACATTCTTGTGTCGTTGACGAATACCCAGAAGAAGATATTCCTCCTGACGATGATGAACTGTACGAACTTGAACTTTTTTCCTCTTTACCACTCATGTATAAAACACCAACACCGCATCCAACAGATACATATCTGAAATAAAGTGATGGTGTTGCAGTAACATAAAACTTTGGATCAAGAATTTTTCTTGTTCTTTTGTAAATCATAATGTCAGTAAAGTCTACATCGTCAAGTATATATCTGTCTTTTTTGAAATCGATACCAAAATCAAAGCCAAGTCTAAACCAAGGCCACGCATAGTCAAATGACAATCCCACTGGAAAGTTTTTGCTGTAATTGTATGTCAAAGAATAAGCCTCATCAGCAAAGTCAATACCACTAAAATCAACCTTAATCTTTCGTCTACCAGTATGCTTATCTATTGTTTCTTCGTACTTGTCAATTTTGGAAATCTTTCCATTTCTAACATAAAACAAATCTTTTACATTATAATTCACAGCACCAGTAATAACAATATTACAAGCTATCAAATCCAAACCTCGCGTATCATAAACCGTTGTCTCTGATGAATTTATAGTTCTAAAATTAGAATACTGAATAGTAATGCCTTTTTTGATTTCTTTTATCAAACAATTCAGGTATGTTTCTAAAAAATATGAGCCACCAGAACCCATATAGCCATTTTTAGCTGCCAAACTCTCTACTATTTCATCAGCAACTCTCACACTTTTTGCACCATTGCAGAGCTTTTGTAAATTACGTTGGTACTCCAGCTTAGATGTTTGTCCCCATGATTGCATATTTGTTGCAAAGGAGCGCACCACAAACTCACTTTTCTGTGCATGGATGCCTAAGACAAAGCATCCCAACAACACCAATAGTATAAATCGTTTTGTCATTTCTTTTTCTACTTTTTATTATACAAATAGCCTAAAAAATCTTTTTTTCATCTTCCGACACTTTATCGAAATCTGTTATCAACCAACCTGTATTATTCGTTTCTCGTTCAATAAATTTGATTCTGAATACATAATTAGGCACTTGATAGAAAATGAATTGCAAATCCTTTACATAATCTATATCCAACAGACCATTATAGACATCAGACAGAAAAACAGATGTCTCATCCAATGGATAATCTTTCTGCATATAACAAGATATCAAATCATCCTTTTCTGTAGTTATACGATGCAAGGACATAAAGTTTGTTTCGTGGTCATCTGGCATCAGCATTATTTTTTCTGACTTCAATGATGGTTTTAATTTAAATACATCCCCTTCAGCTTTAGCTATAACCCATTTATACATATCCTCCTTTCTGTGTTCCACATTAAGGTAAAGTGTAAAGTCAACCTCTTTGCCTTTTAACTTTCCATGACAAACAGCTTTGGCAAACCACGTAGTATCTGAATAGTTAATGCTGATGTTTTTTTCTATTACAGTATTTATGAAATTTTGTAACTCCTTGAACTTAACATCTTCTTTTGTCTTGAACATTTTGCCATTAAAAACAAACATAAGGTTCTTCTTCCGATAATCTTTATCCTTCCTTGAAATATCAGGATGTCCTTCTTTGCCATTAAAACGGTCAAAGAACTCATCAACCAATTTGATTCTCGAATCATACAATCCAGCATTCAAATCGTTAGTGATTACATTTTGGGCATTAGCCACAAAGAATAAAAAGACTAATGCCAAACATAAAAAATATCGTTTCATAAGATAACAGATTATAAGGTACAGCCAGATTATAAATTGGCTGTACCTTTAATTATTAATTTATGCGTTTTGTGTCAATTGCATGAACATCTCCGAGCAGTACAACAAACTCTACTCCGTCTTCCACTTCTTGGACTTCCACATAACATTTTACTTTCTTGCGAGTACAATCCTTATATACGGGTCTGCCATCTCTATATCCCACAAATACTTGGTCAAAATAACAAGTGCATACATACAAATTATTATCTACTTTTTGTAAGTTGCTAACTTTTATACTTGCAACCTCTGTTGATTTTATTGAAACTTGCTGATACGTAAGATTTACCAATCCATTGAAATATACTCGCATTAACTTTGAACGAGGACGAGTCTTGCTTACAGATGTGACCTCCATTAGAACACCCTCTTTTGGAACACCATTTTCTTCATAACTATTACCACGTCCGACAAACAAATTCAAGGCCTGCTTCTTGTTGAAAAGACGTGTTTCCATGTCGTTATTTTTGTCTGCCATAAAAGAAATGTAGTCATTCATTTGCCCTACACGCTCCGCAGCCCTACGTCTTATTTGATCTGCTACAGAAGTCTGTCCCATCATTGGCAATATACACAAAAGTGCAAATTGCAAAAGAAGAATTCTTCTCAATATAATCTTTATCATAACTTATCTCTTTTTATAAACTTCGCGAACACGTAATGAATTGATTCCACTATCATTTGCGGTCGCATCTACTACAATAACATTCTCCAACAATCTACTGGTTGCTATTCGTCCTAAGAAAATGGATATGTTTTCTTTGTCAATTACCACGTTGCCATCTTGTGACATTATTCTAACAATAGCATTGCTTGTGAATGCTTGTTCAACTTTACCAACTAAAGCAATACGCTCTTTTGGTGAAACCTTAGTTGAGGAAAGATAAGACATGACATTTGTCAAAGTATTCAACATTTCTGATTTGTCAGAAACTCTCTCCGTATTAGGTTTGTCTGGTGTAGTTGGAGAAGGTGCGCTTGCTGATGTTAGATTAGCTTCCCAAATAGGTGTTTGCGTTGAGCCAGGTGCCTGATTTTGCAAACCAACATTATTACTTACATCATTATAAACATCTTCTTTTATTGATTCCATCATTGAATTCCATGTAGGATTGCTCAACTCAGGCAGTTCATTATTAAATTGGTCTATCAAGCGGTATGTAAAATAGTCTGTGGGACCTATCGGTGTTCCACAAGCCCAAGAGCTTTCATTGGGTGAAGCTGAAGTTATAAGAATATCTCCACGATAATTCAAAAACATCTTCTTTATGCAATTAGATTGTTCCTCACTAACATAAGTATTTCCGTAGTTTGCACTAAACGTAGGATCCACTCTGCCCGCTACGCCCTGTCGAGCATTGCAGCACATACCTATAGTTACCGTCAATCGCGCGCCCTTACTTTTTAAAGCCTTATGCACCCAAGACAATGGAATAAATTTATTCGGATTAACTTGCCCCATTAGCATCAATGGAAATCTACTAGCCCCCGTATTCTCAGTACCGTGACCTATATAATAGAACACAACTATATCCTCTGCACCACAATTGAGATTATTCACTATTGTCTTGCAGTTTTCTGGTGTAGTTTTACTATCATAAACATCTATGATGTCAACAGAATAGCCATTATTCTTTAATGTAGAATTAACGAGGTCTATCCAACGAGAATATAATAATTGGCGAGAACTCTTGTCTATCTCACCAACGTTTCTGTCCATTGTATCAATAAATGTCAGCCAATGAATTGTTTTGGCATACACTCCTGTGCTCCATAATAGGCACAGCATAAAGATGAATATTAGCTTTTTCATTTCTTAGAAGAATTATAAAGATTAGTAATAAACTCATCATCAGGATATAGATAATGAGAAAAACGTAACAAGTCGTTTTTCGCCAAAGCGAACTGTTTAATAACTTTTCCGCTACTATCCACTAGAATCCATTTTCTCAGACCGAAATCCAATCCTATCTCTACCTTTTCCGACTTTGACTTTTCAAAAAGCATCTTTACTTGTGGCATCACAACGCCATAATTTTGAACGCTTTCTATAAACATTTGAGGATCGGAAACCAAAAAACGCAATACTTGTGTGTCTTCACGAGATAAAGCCAAATGTATCGGTTGCGCTTTCAAGCTGTCTGTTGTCATCAACATCACCGTAACCTTGCTATATGTCAAAATTGTTTGAATACTATCGCCAACGGCATTATCAAATGTCGTATTAGCATACGTCATTCTTGACGCTTTCTTAGCCTTTTGAGGCTTTGATGACTTGGTTGAACAACTTGCAGTAGCGGCAACAAAAGAAATCGCCAAAAAAACTGCACTTAGCCCTAACTTAAAGAACCAGTTTTTCTTTTTCATATCTGTCACAAACTTATCGAGGCTTTGCCTCAGTTATTCTTGTGACCTCCTACAAGATATTTTAAGAATACATTCTTACTATAAATAAAAGAAGCGTGAGATCCGTACAGAAGCTTATCTCACTCTTCAGGCCTTCGAACTTGCCCACTAACGTAAAGATAAGCAACCTAGAAGCCCACGCCGATATGTATACAGCAATCCCTTAAACGAAATCTCCACGATTCACTTTTGATGTGAAAATATGGATATAACGCCCTAAGGGATGCGTCATAGACACATCCCGAGAGCATCTACTCGTTGCTTCACTTTCTACGTTAGTCCTCAAGTGTTCGAAGTTTGAAGAGTAAAAAGATGAAGCGTCTTGTAAACGCCATTCTATGTATAGTAGTTCACTTATACATTTTCATATACAATTCTTACATCCAAAATCAAGTTTCGCTTAATTAGGACTTCAGATAATGAACCATGTGCAAAATTAGGTATATTTTTCTTAATATCATCATTTTTGTACGATTTTTTAAATAAACAAATTAATTCTTTTATATCTGCGCTCCTCGGGTAGAGCAACAAGAGGTTAATAGAGTTTGCTTACAATAATATTATTGTTAAACCCAAATCCTAATGACCAATTTGGGTTAGTTACATTGTGGGGGCATGGGACATTGAGGGCTGCAGCGATTATTTCTACCTCAATTTATCTGCTAATTTAGTAAAAGAGGACGTGTACATACAAAAAGGACGTTGAAGGACTTAGTTGCGGATTTGAGGTATACAAGTTTGCATCGGATCATGAGCGATGTGCCAATGCCGCTCATGTCCGATGCTAAGTTTATGATTTTTAATGTAAAACCGTTTAGGTTTCCTTCTTATGCTTTTTGAGAGTATTTATTTCAGAATGTCCAAAAAAACTTTCACGCCATTCTTCTCTATGCAGGAGCCTTTCTTCTTGTCTTTCTCTTTGCCTCCGCCCGCTATTTTCTTGACGGCAGTGATGCCTTCGTCAGAGTTTTTTCATGTATCCTTTGCCCATCTTTGCGCGTATGGGGTGCAGTGCTTGTGCATCGACATAGCAGCGTGCGCCGGTGAAAGGCTCTGTTGTCGGCAGACTTTCGTACATTCCATTCTTTACGCGCGACACCCAAATGCGGTCGCAGTTGCCGAATGTCGATACGAAGGTGTAGTGGTTGCGTTCGCCTATGGGTGAGAGGAAGTCTTTTAACGCCACATTGTTTGGGGGTAACACAATGACGAAGTCAGAAAAAATCTACCATATCTCCCAGAAACGGTGTACTGCACTTATTATCAAGATAATAAAGGCTGGTAGATATTTCTTAGATGGGGATATCTACCAGGTTATCTCCCAGCTATGCTGTGAGATTTTGGGTGGGTTGGTTGGTGCAGTTGCTTTTTTTATGTGGGTGCGTGGAGGGTGTGCCAAAAGTCGTAAGCGGTACGCCCCGAAGGGGCAGCACTCCATAGCCCAGGGCAACGCCCTGGGTATTGAATGTACATATTGAGTAGCGCGCCCTGTAAGGGCAACTATCTGTGGCTCAATAGAGTTGCCCTTACAGGGCGTGGAGTTAGTGTGGGGCATGTTTACCCAGGGCGTTGCCCTGGGCTATGTAGAATTAGGGCTTTCAGCCCGCACTAATTGAGTTTTGACACACCCTCAACAAAGCAAGTATGCCCCTTCAGGTAAAATCCTCCCACAGATTGCACAGATTTTCACAGAAGTCTTTAGGGGGGGCAAAACTATAGAATTGCGAAGAATGCACACCTCCGACGGTTTACTGCTTCCTCAAGGTAGGCAATGCTCCTTTAAGTTCGTAACGCCACTTTGAACCAGCGTTCTGCAAGGCGGTGTTCATTGCATCAACGGCTTTCTGCCAGGTAACGACAGAGCCGTCCACCTTCGTGGCTCCGGTGCTTTCCCTATTGTAGCCGATGC
>PPYF01424675.1_pt1 | contig 38655 bp, 28 predicted proteins | sample 1559871 | NCBI WGS metagenome assembly PPYF01 (sample SAMN08240021, study PRJNA423297) | Human gut metagenome, whole genome shotgun sequencing project.
CATTTGTCTTGCGGTTTGGTTCGAGACAAAGATAATGCAATTTCGACATATGTGAAATAATTATGAATAACTACTTATAGTTTATTATTTATATATTTATAATAATACCGGTAAGTGTTCAGGGGGGTCTTTTTTAGGTAGGTGTAACCATCTGCCATATAGCGAGTTATCTGCCTTTGGAGAGTGTTCCACTATGCGTTCGGCAAAAAGGCGCTTTTTTATCCCCTAAATGGAGGCTCTAAATCCATGCGGAAGAGCCTCCGTTTGATACATTCAGAGGTTCTGTTTCAAGCAAACAGAGCCTCTGTTTTTTTGCTCTTGTTTCTTTCTGTCTCTAATTCTTTCTGCTTATCCAGACACTCCAAAAAAAGTTATTAATGTACTTACGTGACTGTTTAGAGCCAAACTCGGCCGAAAAGAATCGATAGTTTGGGAAACTTCTGGTTCATGGAGTATTTTTGTTGAAAATTTCAAAAAGGAACAAATATGCAAAATATAAATCCACAACAAATAGTCGGAAACGATTATAAACAAACTTCGACATACGCTTTCACAATATTTCATGATAATAATATCTTGAATATTTTTCTGTTTTTATTTCAATCTACCCAATATACAAATAAGAAAAAGTTAAACTTCATCTTTCACTCTTTGAATATTTACGATGTCATAAGAACAGAAAACATAATTACTTAAATCTTAATCTTTTTCAATTATGGACGTATTAGTGGAGTGCTATCAGCGCAGAAAAACACCAAATAAAGAACAGGAGTAATACATAAAAAAACGAGAAACCTTTTTATTTTTACCGCAAAAGAGATGGAAAGCCAAGAATTATTGTACCTTTGTAATACGAAGAAAAAGCCTCTTTTTTATGTATAAAGAGAAACGTCTCTTTGCAAAACATAAAAAGAAGCGACCCAAAACAATGAGTAAATTTATCAATCCGTTCACCGACTACGGATTCAAACTAATATTCGGCAGAGAAGTGTCTAAGGATTTACTAATCGAATTTCTGAACGACCTGCTCGAAGGTGAACGAGTGATAACGGACTTACAGTTTTTGAATAATGAGCAATTGCCGCTCTATCCGGAAGGACGAGGTATTATCTATGATGTATATTGCACCACGGACACAGGCGAAAAAATCATCGTTGAAATGCAGAACCGTATGCAAAGCAACTTCAAAGAACGCTCGATTTATTATTTATCGCGTGCCATCGTCAATCAAGGAAGGGTAGGCAATGAATGGAAGTTTGAAATAAAAGCCGTATACGGAGTTTTCTTGATGAATTTCATTATCGATAAGAACATAAAACTCCGCACGGATGTTATTCTAAGTGACAGGGAAACAGGAGAACTCTTCTCGGATAAGTTCCGGGAAATCTTTATCGCCCTCCCTCTCTTCAACAAAAACGAAGAGGAATGCGAAACGAATTTTGAACGTTGGATTTATATATTAAATAATATGGAAACTTTAAAACGCATGCCGTTCAAGGCACGAAAAGCTGTCTTCGAGAAATTGGAAGATATCGCTGATGTGGCTTCTATGTCTCCGGAAGACAGGGAGCGATACGACAATAGCGTCAAAGTGTACCGAGATTATTTGGTGACAATGGATGCAGCTGAACAAAAAGGTGCACAAGAAACCCAGCTGAAAATAGCCCGGAACATGAAAGCCAAAGGGATAGACAATGAGTCTATCGCAGAATGTACCGATTTACCTTTAAGCATAATCGAAGGGTTATAAAGCAATCGGATTCATAAAGGCACTATCTTGTAACCAACCGTTTACGAACGAAGAAAATAAAAGAGGTGAGCTCCCTTTGCAGGGTAGCCCACCTCTTTCTCTTCATACACAAACATTCAAATTATCAGGTTTCAGGTGTTCGTCAATATAACGGATGCCGTCCATCTTAAAAAGCCCTCGCAGAAGCGTATAGTTCAACATACGCTGCACTAAGTACGGGGTACCTTGCAAGCTACTCTGGTAGATGACCTCCTGCAAATCCGGTGCAAAACGGTCGGGATCGACTCCGGGAAGCAGATAACCACAAATCTTACAATGCGTCAAAACATCAATCAACTGCTGCAACCAGAAAGCCTCCTCCCGCTCGAAAGCAGCACGGTATTCCCTGTCGGCAGCAATATCCATCAGCAACTTCTTCCCCAGCGAATGAAGCAGGGTGAGATAGCCATCCACTGTGATGAAAAGTGCCTCCATGCACGAGCTGTCCATCCGTATCTGTTTTTGCTGGATCCGGCTTCTGATTCCGTTGGCAAAATCAGAAAGACAGACACGGAACAGACTCGTTTTGCTGGGAAAGAGCTTGTAGAGTGTCCGCTTCGACATCTTCATTCCCCTGGCTATATCATCCATCGTCAACCCGTCGGCACCATGCTGGTACATTTCCCGCTTGGTGTAGTCGAGTATCCGGCAACGCAGTGTTTCTGGATTCATACATACCTCCCTACATACGGCCGCCACCCAATGCCTGATACAAAGTGATTACGCCTTGGATTTCGGTAAAGCGGTTCGCCACTTGTGACAGTTGCGCGTTGAGCAACGTCTGTTGGGCGGTCAATACTTCCAGATAAGTGGTGTTGCCATGTTTCATCAACAGGCTTGTGCTCTTGGCTGCTGTTTGCAGGGAAGCCACCTGCTTGTTGTAGTAGTCGGCTTTCTCGCGGGCAGTCTGGTACTGCACCAGTGCCTCGTTCACTTCCACGCCTGCGTTCAGCAAGGTCTGTTCGAAACTAAGGCGGGCTTCCTCCTGTTGGGCTTTCGCTATTTTCAGTTGGGCGATGTTCGCTCCTTTATTAAACAAAGGCTGCGTCAGGGAAGCCACGGCGGAGGCCAGGAACTTACCCGGGTTGACAATCATGCTCCCTGCACTGTTTGTCCACCCTGCGCTGCCGCTCAACGTGATGGAAGGATAGAAAGCGGCACGTGCGGCATTCGTTGTATAGAAAGCCTGTGCCAACGAAAATTCTGCGCTACGCACGTCAGGACGGTTGGCAAGCATCTGTAAGGGAACACCCACGGAGAAGTTTTCCGGCAACTGTTGATTTCCCAGTTTGCCACGCTGTATTTGGTGGGGAGTTTCTGCCAGTAAAAGTGCCAGTGAATTTTCCGCCTGATTGATTTGCTCTTTCAGGTCGAGCACGGTGGTACATATATTGAAGTAGGTAGCCTCCGTCTGCGCCAGTCCGGCCTCATTCACCATCCCGGCCTTTTTCATGGCACGGGTGGCATTTACACTTTCTTTCCAGGCAGCTTCGGTAGCCACAGCTATCTCATACTGCGAATCGAGCATCAGCAAGGTGTAATACGTATTGGCAACGGATGCTACTAACTGCGTCTTGACAGCCTGTTCATATTCCTTGCTCTGTTCGTAGGCAGCTTTCGCACGACGCTTTGCTGTTGTCACCTTTCCAAAAATATCCAGTTCCCACGAAGCAGTCACGGGCAGCGAATAAGTTTGTGTAGCCTTTCCACGGTCGAAGCTGCTGACAGCTCCTTCCGGTGCCAGAAACAAAGAAGGCAGATAAGACAGTTTGGACGTCAGCAGCGTGGCTTCCGCTTCTTTCACACGCAAATGGGCAGTCTGCATATCGGTGTTGCGCAAGAGTGCCGAATCCACCAAATTCTGCAGATAAGGGTCGGTAAAGACCTCCCGCCACGAGAGGTTACCGAAGTTTGCCGTATCGGTGGCAGCAACAGACTCGCTGCCGTAAAGTCCTTCGGGAACTTCCGATACCGGTTTGTATTTATTGTAGATACCGCAACTACTCAATATAAGCGTTGCTGCGGACAGAATGATTATTTTTCTCATTAGTTCTTATTTTAATTCAGGTCTAAAACCTTTAATCATCAATTATTCTTTTCCAGCTTTAGATTTTTCTTCCTCGCTCACTTTGATTTCTTCTTCAATCTGCCAGTCATGCGTCGGGACGCTCTGCACGGGACGCAAACGTTCCTGCAACCACTGGAAAGCAATAAACAAAGTAGGCACGATGAAGAGCAACGCCAACGTACCGATGGTCATACCACCTACTACACCCGTACCCAATGAACGGTTACCGTTGGCTCCCACTCCACTTGACATCATCAACGGGAACAGACCGAAAATCATCGTCAATGCCGTCATCAGAATCGGACGCAGACGGGCTTTAGCCGCACTGACCGCAGAAGCAATCAGCCCCATACCTGCTTTACGACGTTCGGCAGCATATTCCGTCAGCAAAATAGCCGTCTTCGCCAGCAGACCGATCAACATAATCAAACCTGTTTGCAGATAAATATTATTCTCCAGTCCGAACATCCAGGCGAAAAGGAAGCTACCCATCAATCCGCAAGGCACACTCAAAAGCACAGCGAACGGAATAATGAAGCTCTCATAAAGCGCACTCAAAATAAGGTAAATCATCAGGAAGCAGATACCGAAAATAATGATCGTCGTACCGCTCTGCTGGTTTTCCTCACGGGTGATACCTCCGTAATCATAGCCATAGCCTTTCGGAAGAGACTGTTCGGCAGTTTCCTGCACAGCCTTGATGGCGTCTCCCGTACTATATCCGTCGGCCGGCATCGCATTTACCGCAATGGAGTTATACATATTGAAACGGCTCAACGATTCCGCACCGTAGCTACGGGTCAGCGTAACGAACTGGCTCAATGGCGCCATCTCTCCATTCGACATACGCACAAAAGCATTATCGAGGGAAGTTTCGTCCAAACGGAACACCGGATCGGCCTGAATCATGACACGGTACACTTTAGAAAAACGGTTGAAATTGGACACATACTGTCCACCGTAATAACCGGACAGCGTACTCAACACAGCGTCGGGCGTGATACCTGCACGCTTACATTTAGCTGCATCCACCTCTACCGTCCACTGCGGATAGCGAACGTCGAACGTCGAATAAGCCATCGATATTTCAGGCCGCTGGTTCAAAGCTCCCAAGTATTGCTGGGTGGTGGTAAAGAACTCGTTCATATCGCCGCCCATCTTATCCTGCATGTGGAGTTCGAGCGCATTACCCATACCGTAACCCGGAATCATACCCGGAGAGATGGCGAACACACTGGCATCCTTGATATCAGCCGTACGCGCATATACCTGACCGATCACCGACTGCACATTGTCCTCATCACCCGGACGTTCGTCCCACGGTTTCAGTTTGAGAATCAACATACCGAACGAACTACCCTGTCCTGCCAACAATCCGTAACCGGCCACTTTCTGCACGTGTTTCAGTTGAGGTATTTCTATCAGGCGTTTTTCGATACGTTCCATCACCTTATCCGTCGTTGTCAGCGAACTGCCTGCCGCTGTACTCACATTGACGAAAATAACACCCTGATCCTCGTCGGGTACCAGACTGGTCTTCGTGTTATTCATCAGTAACACAAGCAATACCACGGAACAAGCCAGCAACGACCATGTCAACCATCTGCGCTTGATAAAGAACAATACAATCGTCTTATATTTATCCACCATCATATCGAAAGCCGAATTGAAAGCCTTACGGAAGCGTGCCGCAAAGTTGTTCTTCTGCGTTCCGTCTTCATTAATATAAGGTTTCAGCAGCAATGCACACAAAGCCGGACTCAAAGTCAACGCGTTAATAGCGGAGATACCTACCGCAACCGCCATCGTCAAACCGAACTGGGTATAGAACGTACCGGAAGTGCCGCCCATGAAGGACACCGGAATGAACACCGCCATAAATACCAGCGAAGAGGTGATAACGGCATTACTGATACCTTTCATAGCGTCGATACTTGCCATATATGACGACCTGTAGCCCACATCGAACCGCGCCTGCACCGCCTCGACGACAATAATGGCATCATCCACCACCGTACCGATAACGAGCACTAGCGCAAACAGGGTCAGCAGGTTGATACTGAATCCGGCTATCGCCATGAAAGCAAACGTACCCACCAGGGAAACCACAATTCCGACCAGCGGAATCAATGTAGAACGGAAGTCCTGCAAGAAGACGTACACCACAAGGATAACCAGGATGATAGCCTCGATCAACGTTTTCACCACCTCATGAATGGAAGCGAACAGGAAGTCGTTGGAGCTCATCATCTGCGTCAGTTCCACGCCTTTCGGAAGGTCTTTACTTGCCTCTTCGAGGAGTTTGTCGATATTCTGGTTTACTTCGGTCGCATTGGAACCTGCCGTCTGGAACACCATACAGGATACACCCGGATGACCGTCCATACCACCGTGGTAAGCGTAGCTGTCCTGTCCCAGTTGGATATCGGCAACGTCTTTCAGTTTCAAGACTTCGCCATTGTCGGTGGAACGGATGACGATATCCCCGAATTCTTCGGGAGTAATGAGACGTCCGGTGTACTTCATCGTATACTGATAAGTCTCATCGGAATTTTCACCGAACGAACCGGTAGCCGATTCGATATTCTGCTCGGCAAGCACACCGGTGATATCGGACGGAATCAGTTTGTACTGCGCCATCACGTCCGGTTTCATCCATACACGCATACTATATTCACCGCCCATAATCATCAGGTCGCCCACACCGGAGATACGAAGAATCTGCGGTTTCAGGTTGATGCTGATATAGTTGGACAGGAAGTTCTCGTCGTAACTGTCGTCCGGACTATACAATGAGAACATCTGCAGAATACTCGTCTGACGCTTGGAAGTGGTCACACCGACCTGGGTTACCTCCGCCGGAAGCTGTCCCGTAGCACGTGATACACGGTTCTGCACGTTGACAGCCGCCATATCGGGGTCTATGCCCTGCTTAAAATAGACGGTGATGCTCACCGAACCGGAATTGGTGGCGGAGGAAGTCATGTAGGTCATGTCTTCCACTCCGTTGATCGCCTCTTCCAAAGGCGCAATAACACTCTTCTGCAATGTTTCCGCACTGGCGCCATAATAGGTGGTACTCACCATAATGGTAGGCGGAGCAATATCGGGATACTGCTCAACGGGCAAGCTGAACAGCCCGATGATACCCACTACGACAATCGTGATAGAGATGACTGCCGATAATACGGGGCGTTCTATAAAGGTTCTTAAATTCATGAATGATTCCTCCTTGGTTTAATTTTCAGTAGTAGTTGCCGGAGACTTCATTGTTGTCTCTGTTGATGAGGATTGATTAGCATTTGTCACTCCTGCCACTGGAGTTTGAGCAGCCTTTGCCTTGACCGGAGTACCTTCACGAAGCAAACCTACTCCTTCTGCCACGATCACATCTCCCGGTGCCAATCCTTCATCTACAATAAATTCCCGACCGCCATTGACACGGGTCACTTGTACCTGGCTGGATTGAGCCTTGCCGTCCACTACCTTATAGACATATCTCTTATCTTGTATTTCGAAAGTGGCAGCCTGTGGAATGGTCAGCGCAGCTGTTTTTTGAACAGGAACAATCACATTACCCGCACCACCGCTATGCAGCAATCCTTCCTTGTTCGGGAAAACTGCACGCAGGCTGACCGTACCCGTCGAACGGTCGATCACTCCGCTGATAGATTCAATCTGTCCCCGTTCGGAGTAGGCTGACTTATCGTTCAGTTGCAGGTCGATGGCAGGCATATTTTTCAATGCTTCCTCTTTAGAACCGTATTGGCGGATCAGTCCCAGTAATTGGTTTTCCGTCATGGAGAAGTAGACGTACATATCCGAATTGTCGGAAACGGTAGTCAACGGCTGGGCAAGAGCGGAACTAACCAAAGCTCCTACACGGTAAGGCAACGTGCCTACCACTCCGTCGGCCGGACTTTTCACAACCGTATAAGAAAGATTATTGCGGGCACTCACTTCCTGCGCCTTGGCCTGTGCCAACTGTGCTTTGGCAGCCAACAGGGAGTTTTTTGCCGTACTCAAATCGAAAGAGGAAATTACGTTCTCTTTATACAGTTCCTCTTTACTGTCATACGTCAGTTGCGCTGTAGCCAGAGAGGCCTTGGCCGATTCAACGTTTGCCACTGCCGTCTGCAAAGCAGCTTCATACGGCACTTGGTCGATGATGAACAATGTCTGTCCGTTCTTTACACGCTGCCCTTCCGTTACACAGACTTTAGTCAGCGTACCACTTACCTGGGGGTAAATATCAATATCCTGACGTCCGCGGATGGTCGCCGAGTAGGCGCTTGAAATCATCCGGTCGGCCGGAGAAACGGTCATCACTTCGTATTCTGTTTCCATTTGTGCCGGAGGAGCTTGTTTACAGCCCGTAGCAGCTACCATACAGCAGAGCAACAATAGCCCTTGCTTCACTTTACATACCTTTTTACTCATTTTCTGTTACCTATTTAACTATTTTTGAACGCGGCAAAGGTAGACTGTTTTCTTCATAGGAAACTGGACTTAGTATCTTCAGTTTTGTTCATTTTAGGAACATTAAAACCGATATTTAGTGAAAAAGTCCTATTTTTGTACCCAAAATAAGAACAACAATGGAATCAAAAAACTCTAGCCTAGCCATACTTCATGAACCGTTCGTTGCCGGAATGGACGAAAACCTGTCTCCAATTATGCAACGCCTGTGGAAACTGGAAGGGGGTGCCATCTATTTTTGCAGAAGCGGATGGGCACACGTCACAATCGACCTGAAAGACTATGAAATAGTAGAAAACACTCAAATCGTGCTCTTGCCGGGAACGATTATCCGCATCAATGGCAACAGCAGCGATTTCACAGCTTCTTTCTTCGGATTTCCCAAAGAAATGTTTCGCGAAGCCTGCCTCCGTTTCGAGCCGATCTTCTTCCGGTTCATCAAAGAAAAACCGTGCTATACACTCAAGGATGAAAGCACAGGAGCAATCAACGGGTTAATGCGTGCCACAACAGCTATATACAACGATCGTGAAAACCGTTTCCGCAACCAGATCGCCAAAAATCATCTCCAGTCGTTTATGCTGGATATTTATGATAAGTGTTACCGCTACTTCGACCGACAGGAAATCGAAGGAGGAAGCCGGCAGGATGAAATCTTTAAGAATTTCATCGCACTGGTACATGAAAACTGTATCTCACAACGGGAAGTGACTTTCTACGCCAGCAAACTGTGTATCTCCACCAAATACCTGACAGGTATCTGCAAAAGCGTGACGGGCGAGGCTGCCAAAAAGATTATCGACGACTTTGCCATCCTGGAGATAAAAGTGTTGCTTCAATCCACCGGATTGACGATTCAGGAAATAGCCGACCGACTTGGTTTTCCCGATCAGTCGTATTTAGGAAGGTACTTCAAACGGCACGAGGGGATGTCGCCGAAAGAGTATCAGAGTAAATATTCTATCTAATCAAGTAAAATAATCTTTTATTATTAGATTATTAGGCACGGATTACGCGGTTCTTTTATTAACTAAAACCGTGTAATCCGTGCCTCCATTTATTTTATTAATTTGTATTTATCGCACAACACAGATTGTTAACAGATCTGTAATACTATCTTAATCTGCCTTGCATTCCTTTGCACCGTGAAACAAAAACACGGGTGTGAATAACTTTATTTCATTTAATAAATTAAAAGAAGCAAGGTAAAAGATTATGAAAAGAAACAAATGGCTGCTTTCTCTGTCGATTGGGCTCTTGTGCTGTGGCTCTGCATACGCACAGACAACAGTGAAAGGAAAAATCACAAGTGAAGGCGGGGAACCGTTAATCGGGGCTACCGTAGCTGTGAAAAACTCGACAGACGGCACGGTGACCGACATCGACGGAAACTACTCCCTGAAGACTAAGAAAACATTGACTCAAAAGGATTTGCTTGTATTCAGTTATGTGGGATATAAAACGCTACAGAAGAACTATGCAGGCAATACGATGAACGTAAAACTGGCGGAAGAGTCGCAACAACTGAATGATGTGGTGGTGACTGCCCTGGGGATCAAACGTGAAGAAAAAGGATTGGGATATGCCACGGAAACCGTGAAAGGGGATATGATTACGAGTGCCCTGCCCACCAACTGGTCGACGGCACTGAACGGCAAGGTAGCCGGATTGAGTGTTATCTCTTCCGGTGGTCCGCTTAATTCGAGCCGTATCTCGCTGCGGGGGGACGTCTCGCTGAACCAGAACGGAAACGACGCATTGGTGGTAGTGGACGGTGTACCGATGAGTAGTCCGATGACCAATCCGGGTGTTGCCTACGGTGCAGGTTCAAACAGCGAACTTTCCGTGGACTATGGTAACGGATTCTCCGACATCAATCCGGATGATATCGAAAGCATCCAAGTATTAAAAGGGGCCAGTGCGACAGCCTTGTACGGTACGCGTGCAGCCAATGGCGTGATTATGGTGACTACCAAATCGGGAGCGGGTGCACCCAAAGGTATCGGTGTGTCTTACAGCGGTAACTTCAGTATTGACGATGTGATGAGATGGCCCGATTACCAGTATGAATTCGGACAGGGATTGCCGAGCAATATCGGTCCGGCAGGTTCTATCTACGAAGGCCAGCCCTATTACTCTTACGGGAAAGCGGAAGACGGCAGTTACGCAAGCACCAGCGGAACCAGTAGCGCCTACGGAGCACGTTTCGACGCCAACAGGTTGTTCTACCAATATGACCCCGTAACGCAGGGACGCGCTTCTGTTGCCACCCCTTGGGTAGCGTACAAAAACAACCGCAAAGATTTGTTCCAGATAGGATACACCCTGACCAACTCGGTAGCCTTGACCGGAAAATCCGACCGGGGCAGCGTACGGGCGTCCATCACCCACACTAAGAACGAATGGATTCTCCCCAATACAGGTTTCCAGCGTATCACCGCCATGGTTTCCGCCCAACAGCAGATTTCGAGGGCACTGCGCATTAATTTCAAGTCGAGTTATACGTACCGCAAGCTCAACAACACGCCTGCACTGGGATATAACAGTAACTCTATCTCCTACTTCCTTATCTTCCAGAATCCGAATGTCAACCTCGACTGGTTGCGTCCGATGTGGCGTACCGGACAGGAAAATGTGAAACAGCTCCAACCGTACAGTTCCTTTATCGGAAACCCGTATGTCATTCTATACGAATCTGAAAATCCTTCGGAGAAACACAGTAATGTATCATCCATTTCTGCCAATCTGCGCATCAACAGTAAATTCGATTTCATGATCCGGTCCGGTATCCAGTTGTCAGCCGACCAACGCGAACAGCATCGTCCTATCAGTGACGTGGTTTTCGGAAACGGGTTTTTCAAGAAACAGAATGTGTTCGATTATGAATTAAACAGCGATGCTTTATTTACTTACCATGATTCATTCGCCAACGGATTGCGTGTCAACGCTTCGGCAGGTGGAAACATGATGCAACAAAGCTACGATATGTTGGCTGCCTCGGTGGTAGGATTGATTACGCCGGGAGTATACAAACTGGCAAACGGTGTTTCCAACCCGAACGTGCAGACGGTTATCAAAAAGAAAGCGCTGAACAGTCTTTATTTCACGGCCAATTTCTCGTATAAGGATAAACTGTTTCTCGATGTCACCGGGCGCAATGACTGGTCGTCTACCCTGCCGAAAAGTAACCGTTCTTTCTTCTATCCGTCGGTCAGCGTCAGTGCAGTGATGAACGAGTGGTTCACGTTGCCGGAACAGATCAGTCTGTTGAAAGTGAGAGGTTCGCTGGCACAGGTGGGCAATGACACAGACCCTTACAAGACATCGCCCTATTATGGCACGAGCGATTTCCCCGGATCGGCCATCGTATCTTCTACGCTCTATAATCAGGATTTCAAACCGGAGATTTCGACCAATTACGAAACGGGATTCGACTTCCGTATGTTTCACAACCGCATCGGACTCGATTTCACATTCTATTATAACCGCACCAAAAACCAGATTCTGGATGCTCCGATGGACCCGACCACAGGTTACAGCAAAGCTACCATCAATTCGGGATGCGTCCGCAACCGCGGTTACGAAATCCAGTTGGACGTTACTCCGGTAGTCAGCAGGGATTTCCGATGGAATGCTACTTTCACCTGGTCTAAGAACGAGAACCGGATTCTCTCACTGGCGGAAGGGGCGGATGAGAACCAGTTAATCAGCAGTATCGGTAGTGTGTCTATCATCGGACGTGTGGGTGGAACTACGGGCGATCTCTGGGGATATAAACTGGTACGCGACCCGGAAGGAAATGTGGTCATCAACGACAACGGATTGCCCGAACGTTCGGGAGAGATCGAATACGTCGGCACGGCCTATCCGAAATGGAAAGCCGGACTGTACAATGAATTTTCTTACAAGAACTTCACGCTTAGCGTCCTGCTCGACGGACAGGTGGGAGGTAAAATGTACTCGCACTCGCACCACAAAATGACGGAACAGGGAAAACTGCAACATACCCTGAACGGACGTCTGCCGGGAACGGAATTTTATATGTCGAAAGACGACCCGCGCATCGCTGCCGCCGGACTTTCACCACAAGACGGGATGTACATGATTGCTCCGGGAACAGTGAAGAACGATGACGGAACTTACTCGCCAAACACCAAAGTGGTGACCGTGGAAAGTTATTATAAGGAATATTACCGGATGGCCAATGTGGAAACTAACACGTTCGACACTTCATTCCTCAAGTTGCGCGAAATGAGACTGGAGTACAAGTTGCCGAACAGCACACTGAAGAAAACACCGTTCAGCAAAGCATCGGTGGCACTCTACGCACGCAACCTGTTCTGTATCACCGACTATCCTCTGTTCGACCCCGAATCTGCCGCCCTCAACGGAAGTTCGATGGTGACCGGTGTGGAGACGGGCTCACTGCCTACGGCACGTACTTTCGGACTGAATATTAACGTATCTTTTTAAACACTGACTTATGAAAACCAATAAACTTTTCAAAAATATAGTATGGGGAATGACTTTGTGCGGAGCTCTCTGCACGACTTCCTGCACCAGCTTCGACGAACTCAATACAGACCCCACCCGCATGGATGAGGTGAATCCCGGCACGCTGCTCAACCCGATTTTATACGAAACATCGGTCTACAACTGGAAACGCTACAACAGCTATACCTACGACCTGATGCAATGCGCCGTATCTACCAGCAGCACCAACGGTGTGGGATGGTGGTATATGACGGACAGCGAAGGAGACGGCACATGGACTACTTATTATAAATGGATCAACAACGCCAAAGAGATGATGCGCCTCACCGGAAAATTGCCGGAAGCCTCCAAACAACCCAACTACGATGCTATATCGCTGACTTTGCAATGTTGGTTATACCAGATTCTGACGGATGCCTTCGGTGATATTCCGATGAGCGAAGCCTGCTCCGCCGACGAGGGAATACTTGCACCGAAGTTCGACACCCAGCAGCAGGTGTACCAACAGATTATCGACAATCTGAAAACAGCTAACGAGTTGTTCGACAAAGCTAACGGGTTGATCTACAACCAATCGGGCGAAATGTTGTACAAGACGTCCAAAGGGGATGCAACCGGTATTTTGAAATGGAAGAAGTTCTGCAACTCGCTCCGTCTGCGTGCACTGCTCCGGGTGATCGACGTGCCGGAATTCAACGCGAAACAGGAGCTGCGTACCATGCTGACCGATCCCGCCACTTATCCGGTATTCGAATCGAACGATGATGCTGCCCTGCTTGCCATCAGCGGAACTTATCCGGAGGAAGCTCCGCTCACCCGTCCACAGGATTTCACTTCTTATGTTCAGATTTCAGAGTTCTTTGTTAATCTGCTGAAAGGTTGGAACGATCCCCGTCTGCAGGTGTATGCAACACAGGTCACTCTCCCCGACCAGACTAAAGATTATGTGGGTTTGCCCAGCGGTTATCAGACGTTGCCTTCAATCACTGCTTCGGGACTGAATCAGGAAATGGCGAAGGCACCTATGAAACTTGCCATGATGCCTTATGCCGAAGTGGAATTCATCAAAGCGGAATTACTGAAAAAAGGAGTGATCGACGGAGGAAGTAGCGCTGCCAAAGAGGCTTATCAGAAGGGAGTGCAGGCGGCTATCGAACAGTGGGGACAGAAAATGCCTGACCATTATTTTGAAAATCCGGAAGCTGCTTATGATGATACGCTGGAACGAATCATGAACCAGAAGTTTGTCGCACTGTTCTTCTGCGATTATCAGCAGTGGTTTGAATATAACCGTACCGGTTTTCCTGTGTTACCTGTGGGGCCCGGCATCGCAAATGCTAATAACAAAATGCCGAAACGCTTTAAATATCCATCTGCTCTGCAGCGTACTAATCTGAAGAATTATCAAGCGGCTAAAGCGAACATGGGAGGCGATGACTTCCATATCCGACTGATGTGGCAGCAATAAATGAATGTGTCGGTCACCAAGATTGCGGCAATAATTATCATTTCAATCAATCTTTAAAATTCAATGAATATGAAAAGAATAATCAGTATGGCTGTTGTGTTAGTTATAACGATGGCAGCAATGGCGCAAAAAGGAGAGCTCGCCATGAACGAGAATATCTCCGGAAAAGACCATATTTCCAAAAACGAAAAAGAAGCTACTCCCGTAGGCAAAAAGCCGAAAGCGGCGTTTATATTCGACGTGTATGGAGAAATCCCGACTACCAAACCAGTGTTTGAAGCGGAACATTATCTGGGGAGTGACATTACCGGAAAATGGAATACTTTCATCCAGAATTATACGCATGAGTATGATGTAACAATCGGATTTACGGATTCTTCGGTCGAAATTTTGAAGCCTTCTATTTACAAGGCGGTTAATAAGGTGAATAAATATTATAAGAAGGCATTGAAGAAAGAAGAGGTGAGCCGGGAAGTTGCTACATTCAACATGGGTCATATTCTGGATTGCGCCAATGTGATGTGTTTCGATGATAACAGCAAGTCTTTTGAGGAGGCTCTCAAGTCGGCAGATGAACCGGAAGAAATTATCGCATTATTCAATCAGGTTACTTTAAGAAAGTTATAAGCAATGAAAAAGATCAATTTTAGAAAAACGCTGTTTGCAGCGGTTTTGCTTTTCCAGCTGAACGCTATTGCCGCCTTTGGTCAGACGGTGGTGAAAGGTCGTGTGAAAGATAATACAGGTAAACCCATCAGCGGTGTAGTGGTGACAGACGGGGCACATTTCAATACGACTGATGCAGAAGGAAATTATGTTCTGAACACTGATCCGACACGTTATCCAATGGTTTACATCTCTACTCCGGCAACGTATGAGCTTCCTTCCAAAGAGGGGATAGCCGATGGTTTCTATCAATATCTGGATGCCGGGAAAAGCGAAAACCAATGTGACTTCGTATTGACTAAACGGCAGAAGCCGGTGGATGAATTTGTCTACATCGTCCTTTCCGACCCGCAAGTGAGAAACGAAAAGCAACTGGACCGCTTCCGCACGGAAACAGTGCCCGACCTGAAACAGACTGCCGACTCACTAAAGAACTTCGAAATCGTCGGCATGGGACTGGGGGATCTGGTGTGGGATGCCATGAATCTGTACGCTCCTTACCGGCAAGCGGTGTCCAACTTGGGAATGACGATGTTCCAACTGATGGGAAACCACGACTTCAACCTGCTCTACAAATCTATAACGCAGACGGATCATCCGGCGGACGGTTATGGGGAACAGAATTATTATCAGTCATTCGGCCCGGCCAACTATTCATTCAATATCGGTAAAGTTCATGTGATAGCAATGAAGGATATTGATTACGACGGCAACAAGAAATACACGGAACGCTTCACGCCGGAAGATTTGGACTGGTTGAGAAAAGATTTAAGTTATGTGCCTAAAGGAAATATCGTGTTCCTGAACGTTCACGCTCCAGTAGCTAATAACACGGTAGCTGCGGGGGGAAATGCGCGCAACGCCAATGCGCTTTTCCAACTGTTGAGGCCTTACCAAGTACATATTTTCTCCGGACACACGCACTTTTATGAAAATCAGTTGCCCGCCCCTACCATTTACGAACATAATATCGGAGCGGCCTGCGGCGCATGGTGGGCAGGACACGTGAATCGTTGCGGAGCACCAAACGGTTATCTGGTGGTACAAGTGAAAGGTGATGATGTGAAATGGCGTTACAAGGCAACAGGGTGTTCGCCGGACTATCAGTTTCGGCTTTACCAACCGGGAGAGTTTGAAAGCCAGAAAGACTATGTGGTAGCCAATATCTGGGATTGGGACTGGACGTATACGGTAAACTGGTACGAGGATGGAGTGTTGAAAGGTGCTATGCAGGCTTTTGACGATGAGGATCAGGATTATATCAATATGGTAAAGGGAAAGAAAACGGGTTATCGCACACGTCATCTTTTCCGTGCACAGCCTTCTAAAGATGCAAAATCTGTCAAGGTGGTGGTTAAGAATCGTTTCGGGGAGATATTCACGGAAGAGATAAAACTCTAGTTTTATTTCAGTCTGTTTATACTGGTAGTAATTATAATTATACTGGTAGTAAATTATAAAAGTCATGAGGGAGTTTAAGCTTTAACTTCCTCATGACTTTTATTTTTGAAACAATCTCACTTTAACGGAAAATCCGGCACATTGCTACTTTCATCGGTACTTTCCTCATCGCCCATAGTGCACAAAGCAGGGAACAGATGGCGCAGACCACAAATGTAACTCCGGTAGATACAAGGATATTTCCCAAGCCGACCAACGGAGAAACAATACCTCCGGAAGCAAAACAGAGTGCTCCCAGCAGGGCGGAAGCTGCTCCGGCGTAACGGCGTTCGCTATCCATCGCCAAGGTGGTGGAGGAAGTAAAGGTCAGTCCCATTGTGAAAAGTAATGCAAACATCAGCAGTTCATAGGTCCAGAAGCCGCATCCGTTATACAAGGCAATCATCACACAGACGGACAGGCACAACATACCGATGCATCCGGTCAGCGTCCCAGTTTCAGGTTGGCGGAATTTCACGGAGATAGCTGCTGCCACCCCGATAGCTACCGCATTCACCGCGAAGCAGATACTAAATGCAAAGGGGGAAAATCCGTAATGTTGTTGCACAATAAAAGGTGAGGAAGCTATGTAAGCAAAGAGGATGCCTTGTGCAAACGCCAGTTGCAGAACATAGAGCATGTAACGGGGGTTATGAACGATTGCACCGAAGTTACGGAAAGTATAAACGATTCCCGTCTTCGAGCGTTTCTCTACGGGAAGTGATTCTTTAAAACGGATGCAGCCTATCCACAGCAGTACGCCAATAAACAGCAATATCACAAAAATCCCTTTCCATCCGATCGTCCCGGTCACCAACCCTCCGACTACCGGAGCTGCCACGGGAGCCACTCCATTAATCGCGCCGATCACGGCCAGCATCTTGGCCAGTTCCTTCCCCGAAAACTTGTCCGTAGCCACCGAACGGGATATGACAATACCGCCTGCCCCTCCGATTCCCTGTATCAACCTCAATGTGATAAACGAATAAATGTCCGGCGCAAAAAGACAGAATACCGTAGACACGATGAACAGTATCATCGAGACGAGCAACAACGGACGCCTGCCATATTTATCACTCAATGGTCCGAAAAAGATTTGTCCCAATGCCAGCCCTATCATGCTGGTGGTAAGTCCCAGTTGCACCATCGACGAGTGGGTAGAAAAATAGTCTGCCATTGCTGGCAGACTAGGCAAATACATATCCGTTACAAAAGGTCCGAACGCTGACAACATACCGAGTAAAATCAGCAAAAACACCTTTGAGTTCTCCTTATTTATTATTGCAGTCATACACTATTGATTAAAATTCGACTGCAAAGGTATCGGTTTTCTTTTATTTACTTATAGGCTTAATCAGAACAAAAAAGGAGCTTTTCAGAACAATTTTTCTTATTTAGTCGTATAGCTTCACCTTACGATCCATGTTATACCGTATCTTTACTTCAAATGGAATATAACGGAAGTTGTGTTCACGCAACACTTCCAGAATATTCGCCTGCGGATGAGCGTTCATATAGAGATTTAGTTTCTGCACATTACCCATAACCAGTTTTTTATTCCACAGATCGACAAATGAACGCAAAGGCAACAACACATTCCGGTCTCTCCGGCGCAGTCCTCTGCGGTGCAAATGATATACATACCCCGTAATCGGATATTCACGGGGTGCAAGGACGGAAAGTGACCTCTTCTCATTCATCCGGTCCATTATCTTCTGTTTGTTCTGTACATCCGGCAACATTCCTTCTTCCGCACAGATTTTTTCAAGAATGACATTACGCACTTTCAACGGACTCCAACACTCTTCGCCATTGATTTCAGCGGCTTTAATGGTACAACACAAAGCAAAATGATCGCTATCCGACAAGCACACATCTACTCCTCCCAACCCTTTCCGATGAAAATAGAGTTGTCCGAAACGTCCGGATTGCATCTGCCATATTTCCGCATCTGTTTTCGGATCAAGCATGCAGTGCATATTCGAATCAACATAAGGATGCTTTGCTTTCCGGTTCACATAGTAGATTTCAACTTCTTTGGGCAGAATCTGCAACCCACTACTGATGTTGAGTTGATAATCCTTTAATAACGCCTCATTAATCTGCTGCAACAAGGGAGCATGACTACCGGTTGTTTCCAGCAGTGCATGTACCATTTTTTTTATATTCTCCATATACAATACATTTATTGTTTACGTATTAATCCGGCAATAAATATACAAAAAAACGATGATTCAGGCAAGGGGGATATTGGTTATAAGCAAGTGTACATACAAGCACTAAAACATTGAAATGCAAGCAAATAACAAAAAGTTAAATTTTAAAAAAGAAAGAAATACCTAGCTAAAAAGAGACTATTATGTACTTCCATTTTATCCATTAAAAGCTTCGGTTTAATTCATCATAACAAGTACATCTCCGACCTGAATATTGTACATATTTCCGACAATCCGAGTACATCATTGCCCTTATTCGAATAGAAAACAGGTATCAAGATGAAACCAAGATATTATCAAAAGGACATTTGTTACAAGAACAAAATGGATGATTTCCATAGTTGGGGTGTAGCAGTGCAAAGTTGATAATCCTATTTTCACTACAGAAAATTCTAACTTCTACTATTAATTAAATTTCTTTTCACTTTATGAGCAAAAAGATATCAATAGAGTTTATGCCATCCGGCTACGAAAACAAACTGTCGTAGCTATCCGGCATAAACTCTACTTTTTCAAACCTGTCACCGACCTCTTATATCTTTATAAAAATTTGCTTTTTGTACAGCACCCATACAATTAGATAATTGAATCCGATAAACAGAAGGCCGTAAATCAGAGAGGCCAGATGAGCATCGGGAAGAACGCTCCAAATGGAAGTGTAAATCTTCTCCTGCAAGCTACTCTCCCCAACCGTAATTACCTCCAACAAAGTAGCTAACACACCGGCCACTATATAAATAAACAATGGATTCGTACCAAAAACATGGAAAGGATATCCCCATTTCTGCTTTTTACGAATATCAATCAGCCAAGTGAGAAACACAAGAAACAAAGAGGCAAAGCCACAAGTCACCAGCACAAAAGTCGGACTCCATACTTTCTTATTCAACGGGCAGCCGTAACTCAACAACCATCCTGCAAACAAAAGAGCAATACCCAGTATGGAGATCTGCAACAGCCGGTGATGGATTTCAGTCTTCTCCCGCAAAATATTTCCGCAGAAATAACCGATAATCACTTGCGCAATGCACGGCAAGGTACTCAACAGGCCTTCCGGGTCGAAAAAGATACGCCCGCCATCCGGCAACCACTCCCGATACAAATGGGCTTCTCCGAATAGTGTGCGATCTGTAACGGCAATAATATTCTGTTCGGAAAGTTCAAATCCGTGTCCCAAAGCCAGCAAGATGGAATAACCTGCCAGAATGATCCCGGAGATCCATGCCAGATTTGCCGGACGCCGGACACCCACAATCAGCAAGGAACCAAAGAAATAAGCCAATGCCAACCGCTGCAACACTCCCAGAATACGTATGTGCGAGAAAGGTTGTTCTACTCCTGTGCACACCAACGAGAACCAGGAAAGAAAAAGTCCCAACAAAAACAAGATCACCGTGCGCCGTACCAGTTTGATGATAAAACCGCGACTGAAATGATGATCGAACCGGGATAAGGCAAAACTCATGGAAACGCCCATTATAAACATGAAGAACGGGAAGACCAAATCAGTCGGAGTCAGTCCGTTCCATTCGGCATGTCGCAAGGGTGCGTAAATGGATTCCCATGTTCCGGGGTTGTTCACCAAAATCATTCCGACAATGGTGATTCCCCGGAGTATATCTAATGAAAGTAAACGTTCTGATTTCATATTGTTCTTAGTGTACCGGGATTAAAGAAATCCCGGTTTGGTGAAATAGAATCCATTCGCATTCAACCATTTAACATGCCATTTCAGGCGATTGGTAAAATCAATCCAGTTACGGCTACTTCCCCACGCCAACTCCGAAAATGCTTGAAGAGAGGGAAACACGTGCTGGCCAAACTTCCGTTCATTAGGAATCATCTCCGTCCATACACAAGCCTGGAAGCCTAATACATTTTGCTTCACGATGCCGGGAAACTGGGGTTCGAACTCGAAGTTATACAAAGAGCTTAATCCTTCGTCTGAAGGCGTTGCACTCAAATAGAAACGGGACCATTCCATGAATATAATCGGATAACCTTTCTGGGTAATCTTTCCCGGCTGATCGGGCAGCCAGTCACGCCAATAAGTATAAATCAAATCCTGTGGCTCTTTTTCAAGAAAAGCATCGTCCCATCCCATCACTTTCTTGCCTTTACCCTTCACATAGTTCGTCATAATCTTCACAAAACGGTTTTGCAGTTCATCCACTTTCTGATAACCTTCCTGCTGCATCAATCGCTGACAAACTTCACACTGTTCCCAGTTATCTTTCTCCACTTCATCTGCTCCGATATGGAAATATTCCGAAGGGAAAATCTCGACCATCTCATCAATGATGGACTGCACGAACTGATAGTTCTCCGGGCGCGAGGGACAGATAGGATAAGAGAATTCTTCTCCCCATCCGGCTTCTCCCGTGCACGACAACTCGGGATAGACTTTGATAGCCGCCGAGAAATGACCTGGCATGTCAATTTCGGGTACAATATCGATCCCTCTTTCCAACGCATAACTTACCAAACCTTTCATCTCTTCCTGCGTATAATGACCGCCATATTGAGAACCGTTTCTCACGAAACGGGGATCTATCTCATAGTTATAATCCTGTTGGGAAAGTTCTACGCATCTCTTGTCATATTCGTCAAAGTCGCGCCAGCTGCCTTCCTGCGTCAGCAACGGATATTTTTTCACTTCAATGCGCCAACCCTGATCGTCCGTCAGATGCAAGTGAAGCTTGTTTATCTTGTAGAAAGACAAACAGTCTATCACCTTTTTCAGATAATCAACCGTAAACATGTGGCGGACTACATCGATATGAAATCCGCGCCAATCATATTTGGGAGCATCTTTTATATCGACCATCGGAAGATATTTAGCACTTCCGGAAGTGAAGAAATTTGCTTGTTCGAGCGCTTGTCTCAATGTCTGGATTCCCCAGAGAAGTCCGGTTTCCGTTGAATAATAGACGCAGGCTCCCTCTTTGGTAACGGTGAGCCGGTAAGCCTCTTTAGCCAGATCCGCTTCCTGTTTCACACGGATAAAGGCACGATCGTTGGAGGCATCACTGACGGAAAGAGAAAGTTTCTCTTCCAGGGTGGATTTCAACAGTTGCGACGTGGAAGCCGGAATGTTCTGGCTGACAGTCACATTCTGCGGAAGAGAGACAACCGATTCTTTATAATCGACTCTTTCCGGCAAAGGCATCACCGACAGGCGGGTGGGCACTCGCTCCGGGTAGTTCGCGTTATCATTATCATTGCACGACAACGATGTGATCGCACCTATTCCCAACAAGAATAATATTCCGGTTCTTTTTATCTTATCATAGTTCATAACTTATCTACTTTTGTGGATTAATCTACTTTGAGAGTGCTTGTTACACTCTCTTTATTTAAATAAAACAGTTTCGCTTTCACAACGGAAGCATCACAGGCTACGGGAGCTTTCCAAAGTTCCGAACGAAGGGTCGGTTCCGTGCCATCGGTCGTATAGCGTATTTCACCTCCCCGGATAGGGGTACTGGCATGGAGTTGCCCTTCTTTGATGCAAAGTCCGGGATGAGGTAAACGGAAATTGATACTTCGGGACGCCCAGTGAGGCATTTCTTTCTCACTCACTTTGGAGTAGAACAGGCCCAGTTCTTTATTGAAAGCCTGACGTTCTTTCTCTCCTGTTAAAGTGCTCCAGGCGGGAAAAGCGTTCCAACCGCGTTCCACCAATCCGAGGATTTTGGGGAAGGTGTAATATTCCACCCATTCAAAATCACGGATGGTTTCAGCAAATAATTGTGCCTGCACTCCCTGGATATGTTCCTTTCCGGAAGCGGTCAAAGTCGTTTTTCCCTTTCCTGCGATGTCCGGATCGACCGGATTGCCTGCCATATCGGTACGCGAAGAACGATAAATGCTATATGGAAGCATGGAGAAACCTTTGGACTCGTCGACATATCCCGCCCACGAGAGACCTCTTTCGTCGGGATGAGCGTCATAGGCCAAATCCAGATAGAAATTGTTCACGTTGCAGAGAATCACCGGATATCCTTTGTTAGCTATCTGGTAAGGTATTTCATCCGCTTCCCATTCAGGAACCGTATTCCAGCAATACACTCCTGCTGCAAGTTGGTTCAAATGACGATCGGTTGTTTCCGGATGTCCCAACGCTACTTCCTGCCAGCCGCTGAATTGCAAATGATATTGTTGCAGATAGTCTGCCATCTTCGTAATATAGTATTCAGACAGTTCGTGGGCACTTGTCATCCCGTTTTCATCCATAAACGTCCGGCAGACAGGAGAACCCATCCAGGCTCCTTCGGGTACTTCATCACCACCTAAATGAATCGTAGTCAAAGGTACCTCCGCTTCCTCATACATGGCTATTAACTCACGAATCACTTTTTCCATAAACCGGTATGTAGAAGGCAATGCTACATTCATGACATTATCCGTATAAGACTGCGCGGAAACATAACGGGAAGTGTCCTGTGCGTCACTTAATAAATATTCGTTGGCCTTTTCAGGGGCAGTATTCACATACTTATGATAGCGCGCTTTCATGGACACGATTGCCGCACGGGCATGTCCCGGAGACTCAATCTCCGGAATCACACGCACATGTCTTTGAGCTGCATAACGCAATAAATCGATAAATTCTTCACGGGTGTAATATCCGTTGCCGGAGGTAGCTGCAGACGGATCATAGTTGCCATCGTAGCCCGGATATAAACATTCCAGTTCATCCGTGGTATGTCCCCGGCGTGCGCCAACCGAGGTCAATTCTTCCAAGCCGGGAATCTCCAGACGCCAGCCTTCATCATCCGAAAAATGGAAATGCAGTACGTTCAGTTTATAAGAAGATATTACATCTACCAGCTTTTTCAGATGTTCAACAGTCGTAAAGTTCCTGGCAATATCGAGCATTTGCCCGCGATACGGCAAATCGGGATAATCGCGGATGGAGAGAGCTCCCAAACGGAACGGCTTTTCCTGACCTTTCAACAGGGAGAGCAAGGTTTGCGTCCCATTGAAAATGCCATGTGAAGTGGAAGCTGAAATATTTATCAGCCCGTTTCCCGTATCAATCCGATAATATTCGCCGTTCACTGCTGTTTCCCGTTCCGGCAAATAATCCAGATGAACTGTTACCGGTGCTTCGGATACAACTTCCAGGCCATGGATGGTTGCCAGCTTTTCTTTCAGTAATTCAGCTTCGTTGGCAAAATCGGGATGGAAAGTCAGTTTTACTTTATTTTCTATAGCAAAACCCTCTTTGCCGGTAGCCGGCACCGCTTCTTTCACTGACGGAAAAATATCAGTTTGCTGCAACTGGGCTGTAGTCTCCAACGCCAAATTCGAAGCATATATCTTATCAGGTGCGGGATACCAGTCTTCTGTCTCCATTCCTTTCAGCGGCTGTATGGTCAGTCCGACAGGCAAGGGAATACCTTGCTTACTGCCTGACTGACTCACCCAGTAAGTGCCTTCGGGAGCATGTGACATTTTTTTCAATCCGTTGGTACAACAGAATTTGACGGTCAACGAATCTCCCGGAGCCAGTGGTTGAAAATTTTCTGCCGGATACATCCGGAAGAAGTTCGCATTCACCACTTCCACTTTGACCGGAGCAGACTCTTCCTGCAGAATCTCACGAGGCAGCTGCGAATAATAGATGATCCAATCCTTTTCTAAAGGAACATCTGAGATGTTCTTCAGGACAAATGAATTCTCATAGTAACCGGGCTGTACTTCCACAGCTCCCATCTTCCAAGTCAATGACACGGGGGCTTTCGCCCCGTCAGTCGATTTACAACCGGAAATGACCAGCAGGAGGCACAGACTTCCCCATATTATATATAGCATATTTCTCATAGGCTTTCCTGTTTTTCTATATATCATTCTTTTAGGTATTAATCACTCAATCGTTCGATGTGCAAAGTTTCTTTGCCTACTCCCTGCGAGGCGTCGAAAGTCAGACGATAATAGCCGGGAACGAAACCGTCGCCACTCGTTATTCCATTGGAACCAGATAGTTCAATTCCATCCGTATCACCGGACAATGAACCCTCTTGCAGTAGCATGCCTTTATCTTTATTCCATTGCAAATCGCTGTAAATTTCAATTTCGAAGGATTCCCATTCATGAGTGTTACTCAAATACACGGTGGTCTGGTATTTCTGTTCACCGATTGGCACAATATATCCTAACTGTGATATGTCTTCCAAATTCCAGCCTCCACTATTATATGCTTCATTCCAGACGGGTGCGCATGTAAATCCGTGTCCTACCAGCCAGAAGCAAGTGGGAGCCGTATCACCCATCCGTGCCACCCAGATATAATTATACTTAGAAGAATAATAGATCTCCCAGGTTCCTGATTTGCGCAAGAAGGTAAACTTGCCATTATCCGGATTATAGCTAAAGAAGTCGCGATTGTAAGCGTGTTCCACATCTTCAAATCCACTCATTTCGAACTCTTCCCCCTGCGTAAAGCTAATCTGTGCACGGAAAAATCCCTCACTGGCTATCAACTCGGTTTCTTTAATTTTCAGGTTCTTTTGGTAGCCGACTACTCCCAGTTCAAAAGTCATCACATTGAAAGTGATTTGTTCGACAAACCAATCCCGGTAATCAAAAGCAAAGCTAGGGCCCGACGCTTCAATAAGGACTGCCGTATTGCTTGCTTCGGCAGCTCCCCAAATCAGTTTTGCATCATCCAATGATGCTGTGGTTGAGATCTTTCCGGATAGCTCCATCGGATAACCCTCTTCCGAATCGGAAACTTCCGTAAGGTACAGGTAAGGATTGTCCTCACTCCGGGTCATTTCTACCACCTCACCGTTATAGTGAAGATAAAGCACTTCGGGAATCTGCGGACGGGTTATATGGAAATCAAATGTTTGAGTGACTTCACTACCTTCCACATTAATGGCTGTCAGAATCACCTTCGCTTCCTGATTCTCTTCAAGTCCGGCTTCAAACGGGATATAAATCCCTTTTTCAACAATCGAAACATCAGTGCCTTTCGTACGGATCGACTGCGAACTGACCAAAGTTTCACCTGTCATCAATTTCACTTCCAGCGTAGACAAAGGAGTCTGCGGATCGTGAATCTTCACAGAAAAATAAAGAGAATCGGCAGCAGGTGTCTGATCGGTAGTTGAGAATTGCAGTTCCGATATTTCGGGACACGAATATGGATACGTCACCCGGCCATCTTCTTCGCTGCATGAAGCCAGCCAACAAACAGTCAGCCCCAGCAGCCATAAAAACAGATTATTGTGTTTCATCATTTTTTCTTTTAAAGTTTTACGTTCCTCTTTTCATTAATAGCCTTCATTTTGAGTCAGATTGGTGTTCTTATCTTTCTCTCCTTGAGGAATCGGCCACAACTGCCGAAAAGCCTGCAAACCTGCAAACAGCAATCTGCCGTCTTTGTCTTTATGCTTCTGCATCACTTCCAGCAAACGATTATTGCGTACCAGGTCGAACCAGCGCTGACCTTCCATATACAACTCTAATTGGCGTTCGTTCTCTACCGCCAGGCGTCCTCTGGCCTGCCCCATATTTTCATCTAAAGAAGAAGGAGCAAAACCGGCACGCTCTCTAATGCTGTTTACAATCCGGATGGCTTCCGGGGTGCGGTCCAACTCTACCAGTGCTTCGGCTTTCAACAGCAGTATATCTGCCAACCGCATCAAAATGATATTGGAAGTCTTCTCGCGAATCTTATAAGACAACGGGTAACTGTCTGCCGGCCAATAGGTATCATAAGGCACTGATTTCCAAAGAATACTGGATGCATAACGGGTATCTTTCTCTTTGTCAAATTTAGCAACCAGATCATGAGTAGGTGTACAATAACGTCGCCAGGTTACTGATCCGTCATCTTCTTTCAGCAATACCCAGTAAGCCCAGTTGGGTGCATCGGAGGTGTAATAGACTTCGAAGATGCTTTCTGAAGAAAATTTCTTGTCGGGTTGCCACAACTCGTCAAAATTGCTGACCAGCGTATAGCCTTCTGCTATTACTTTGTCACAAGCCTCAACCACTTTGGTATAGTCGCGTGTTGATTTCTCCCCTCTCGTTGCTAACACTTTGGCACGTAAGGCATAGGCTGCTCCCTTGGTTGCCTGGAAAATTCCTTTATTCTTGCTTACCAGGTAACGAATGGTATTTTCTTCATTCAGGTCGTCCAGGATCTGGTCATATATTTTATCTGTGGCAGAACGTTCCGGATACATCACCGGATACCATTTATCGAGGTTTTCGGCTGTAATGGTCGGAATCAAATCCAGCACCATCGGGGCATCACCCCATAAACGGACAATATCAAAATACGCCCATGCCCGCAAGAACTTGGCTTCTGCAATAACACGATTACGTTCTTCTGCTACGGTAGAAGTAGGATCCATCATCTTCGTATTTTCAATTACACTGGTTGCAGTGCCCGCCATCGAATAATACTGTGACCAGACCAGTTCTACTTTATAATTGGTAGAGGTCAGTTTCAACAAATCAAACTCCTGTTCGGCCACACCATCTCCGCCGATATAACAATTATCGGACTGCACATCTCCAATAGTATAATTTTCCGACTGGAATATATCTGCTTTAAAACTCTCATACACACCCTGCAACTCGGCCTGTGCATCTGCCAGACTTCCATATTTAGACTCCTGATCTTCCGTTCCGGTACCTTCCTGCATAAAATCCGATTGCGGTTTCTCATCTAGGAAACTACTGCATGAAACGACTAATGTACAGAGTACGACATACACTAACTTTATTATGTTTTTCATTTTTGCAGCTATTAAAATTCAACATTCAAACCAAAAATTACCGCCCTCGATTGAGGATAAGTACCATAGTCCACCCCTTGAGCAACGGAGTCTCCGCCAAAAGCATTTACTTCAGGATCGTATCCTTTGTATTTTGTCAGTGTGAAGAGATTCTGTCCGGTGACGTAAGCCTGCAATCTGGACAGATGTATCTTATTCAACCATTTCTTAGGAAAATTATAGGATAAAGTGACTGTTTTCAGGCGCAGATAAGATCCATCTTCTACAAAGCGGGAGGAGTTATGATTATTCTCTGTATTACCAACGCGGGGGACATTGGTAATCATACCCGGTCGTTTCCAACGATCCAACACACGAACCGACTGGTTTCTAAAGTCTGTCATGCCTTCCATATCAATACGCGATGCATTAAAAATCTTATTGCCCTGACTTCCCTGCAAGAATACAGACAGGTCGAAACCGGCATACGAAAATGTATTCGTCATACCGTAAATGAACTTGGGCTGGGCATTTCCCAAAGTAGTGCGATCTTCCGGATCGATAAAACCGTTACCATTCAAGTCACGATAGATAATATCTCCGGTTTCCGGATCAACGCCTTCTGATATATAACCAAAGAATGTGCCTAACGGAAGACCTTCTTTCAGGATGACGGCTTTCTCCTTGGATTCGTACATTTCAGCATAATAATAGACTTTATTCAAACCGAGCTTCGTCAGCTTATTCCGGTTGAAAGATATATTGAAATCGGTATTCCACTGAAAGTTACCTTTAAAATTCTGGGAAGAGAGAGTGAACTCCATACCTTTATTCACCATCTCACCGTCGTTTCTTGTCACACTGCTCGGCACCACATTCTCCGGCAGGCTGACTGTCAATAGTAAATCGGTGGTCTTTTTGTAGTAAGCATCAACCGAGAAGGATAAGCGGGAATCAAACATAGTCAGGTCGAGTCCCAGATTCCATTGGCTTGTTTTTTCCCAGGTCAGTTCTTTATTGGCTGCCGAGCCGGGTTTAATGGCAAGTCCCGGATATAAGTTTCCCTCCGAAACGGGCAGTTTACTGACGCTCATGGAAGCCATGTAAGCGTAGTTTCCAAAACCGCCTTGGTTACCATTCATACCCCATCCGGCACGTAATTTCAGGTCGGTAACAATGTCTTGTAAAGGTTGCATGAACTTTTCGCCTGAAATTCTCCAACCTGCAGAAACAGAAGGGAAAGTACCCCAACGATGTCCCGGGGCAAAACGAGAAGAACCGTCTGCACGGAAGTTAACTGTCAGCAAATAACGGCTGTCGTAATTGTAGGCTACACGACCCAGAAAAGAGGCCAGCGTCCATGCGGAAGCAGAAGAACCGCAAGCATCCTTATCCAGCTGATTGGCGGCACTGATGGAATGAATATCGGGATAAGACTCTGCCAGGTCGAAACCTGCCATCCACGAACCGTTATATTGTGCACGCTGCTGGGTAGCCCCTCCCAAAATAGAAAGGTTATGTTTGTTGAATGAACAATCATAGGTCAGCAAATTTTCAAAAAGCCATTCGAAGTTTCGTGAGAAACTCTCTTCCACACGCCCTTTTGTACCCCGTCCGTCCGAAGTTGAAATCGGGTCCAGATAGTAGTCCCAATGTTCATTGGTCAGTTCAATGCCAAAAGTGGTTTTAAACTTCAGTCCTTTGAGTATGTCAACCGTGAAGCCGAGTGAGCCATTTATATGGTCTGTATTCGTGTTACTGTCTGCGGCATTGGCAGCCAGCGGATTCAGAATACGTGCACCGTAAGCCTGTTCATCATATTCGTTCGGATCATACGGATTCCGCTTCTGCATAAACGGAGGAGTATTCACAACGGATAAGATGGAACCGGCACGCAAAGAACTACGGCTTTCGTTCACCCATTGTCCGCCTGTATGCGAATATGCAAAATTGAGTGCCATCTTTAGCCATTTGGTCTGCTCACTATCCAGGTTTGCACGGAAATTATACCGATTGAAATGTGCTTTTTCCACGATACCCTGTTCGTCGGAATAACCTCCGGAAACAAAATATTGCAGTTTCTCGGTTCCATTTGCCACAGACAACTGATAGTTCTGATTGACACCCGTACCGAAGAATAAATCAGTCCAGTCCACATAGCGCGTTTCACTTTCGGGGATATTGGGGGCAACATCCGAAACTGCTTTCAAGTCTTTCATCAAGTCTTTATATTGTTCTGTATTCAACGCATCTATTTTTTTCCCTAATTTAGAGAAACCCACATAAGCACTCATTTTCACTTGTGGTGCACCGATCTTTCCTCTTTTAGTCGTAATCAACACTACTCCGTTTGCCGCACGTGCTCCGTAAATAGCTGCCGATGAGGCATCTTTCAGAATTTGCATGCTTTCAATATCATTCGGACTGATATTCGAAATGTCATCCGACGGCAAACCGTCCACCACATACAACGGTTCATTGGATGCCTGTACCGAAGTGGCTCCTCTCACCCGGATTGTCACTCCGGAACCCGGCATACCCGACGGCTGCACAACCTGAATACCGGCTGCCTTTCCCTGAATAGCCTGTGCAGCTGTCATAATCGGACGTTCTTCAATATCTGCCGTGGAAACGACAGATACCGCAGTCGTAATATCTTTCCGTTTCATAAAACCGTATCCCACTACGACTACCTCTTCCAGTACCTGCGAATCTTCGCTCAATGACACATTGTATATGTTCTGCTTATTGACGGTATGAGATTGGGAAACATAACCGATATAGGAGAAACTGATTTTTGCCCCCACAGGAGCTTCCAAAGAGAAACGACCGTCTATATCGGTAGCGGTTCCAATATTCTCTCCCTCCACTCTCACTGTGACACCAATCAAGGGTTCTCCCCTCCGGTCGGCCACAACACCGGTGATTGTTTTCTTATCGCCTTTCTGGGGGGCGTTCTGTTCACTTTTCAGAGTAAGCACCACTTGCTTACCCGATTCTATTTTATAACTAATAGATGATCCTTTGAAAACTTTTTCTAAAACCGCATCAATACTTTCATTACTCACTGTCAATGAAATTTTTTGATCTAATCCGGGAAGCTTATCCGTATAAAAAAAGCTGTAATCAGCCTTCTTTTCAATCACTCGTATCGTCTGGCGTATCGTCTGATTCTTCACAGAGAAAGTGATCTGCGCACTTGCCTCTTGAGACACAAACAACAAGATACAACTGAACATAACAAGCCTGAATATGATATGTAATTGTTTTCTCATTAGTAATTAGCTTTAAATTCTTTAAAATATAAGTCTGAAAATTAGACTTTTTATTATCTTTGTAAAATCGTGAAGCAAAAAGGATTCCCTTTCCCTTATCCGCATAAGGAAAATTTCTTTTTTACTATCATGTATAAACCGTATTTGATTTCGGGGTGGAATTATGCTGCTACATAATTCTACCCTCTTTATTTTATTATGAGGTGTCTTCCATAAATCGTCCTTTTTAGTTAATACTACTTCCTATTCTCACCGTATCTCCTTCTAACTCATAGGTTAAAGGATAAGTAAGGCTTATAATGTAAAATACATTATGCAAGCTACTGTTCCGGATGGTTCCGGAAAATAGCACGTTCTTCAGTTTCTCGGAGTCAAACACGACTTTCACTCCGTACATCCGCTCCAGCGTAGTCGCGATCTCCGCTAAAGAGGATGAATTAAAAATCAACATATTGTTCCGCCAAAAGTCGATTTCACGCATATCCGAGATTACAGATTTAGTAAATGTCTGCTTGCTCTTATGGTATTCTACCTTTTCCCCGGGTTTCAACAAGGTTACGTCCGTTTTATTAGAAACCTTGACGCTTCCTTCTGCCAGCAGTGTTGTGACAGAATGATCGTCACAATAGCCTTTCACATCAAAGGTGGTTCCCAACGCTTCTATCTCCAGATCATTGCAGCAGACGATAAAACGTTTATCTTTGTTTTTCGCCACTTCGAAATAGGCTTCTCCGTCCAAATAGATTTTCCGGTCGGATTTGTTGTACTCCGCATCATAAGAAAGATGAGTAGCCGAATTTAACCAGACTTTCGTTCCATCGGGCAAAGTCAGATTCGCTTTCTGTCCATAATCGACAGCCACCATGAAAGGGTCCTGTGACACCTTATTCATGTGTTCTACCCCAAAGTAAGTGGCCAGTCCCAAACAAACCGGTAATAAGATAGTGGCTGCCACCTTATATATAATAGGTTGCCAGCGCCGTTTCTTCGGAGATAGTATCTTGGGCTCATCCAGATTCCTCTGCAGATGGTTCCACATTTCTTCTTCCACTGTCTTATCGATTTCGACGGCTGCTTCTTTCCACATTTGCTCGCAAAGCAGATTAAACTCATTACGAATTCCGGGTTTACGAATCCATTCAATAAGTATCCTTCTTTCTTCAGAAGAGGCCTCCTTTTTGAAGAATTTTTCCAATAGTACTATGTAATCGTGTTGCTCCATAATTTTCCTGTTCTATTTATACTAGTCTTGAGAGACAGAAAAGGACTACAGAGAAATCGAAATAGTTCAGATATTAACTTTTATTAAAACTTCTATATTAGATATCATGTAAGAAGAGAGAGACTGAAAAGGTAATTATTCCCAGTTTGTCACGCAAGAAATCCAAAGAACGGTGTACCTGTGTGGCAACAGTCTTTTCCGAGATATTCAATTGGTCGGCTATCTCACGATAGTTCAACCCTGATTTCCAGTAAAGCATAAAAACTTCCCGGCGCGCTGGAGGCAGTTCTTCTAAAAGTTTCAGGATATATTCTTCCAAAAACAAATAATCCAGTTCTTCATCTATCTCTACGGATTCGTCAGATGACTCATTCGCAAGCCTGTCTACATAATTTTGAAGCAGGAGTTCGCGTCTTACATAATGATATACCATGTTTTGGGATATTTTAAAAAGATAGCCGTCAAAATTCCCTTCCAGATCGATATTAAGCCGCTTCTCCCAGATATGGAGAAAAATATCTTGTGTGATATCTTTCGCCACCCCGGCATTGCTCACCATAGAAAGGACAAAATTATAAATGCGAGCATTGTATCCACGATACAATGCCTCAAAAGCATTTTTATTTCCTTCTTTCAATAATTGAAGTTGCTGGGTGGTAATCATTATAAAATAAGGTTAAATCATATATCGATTCAAAAATAGCGAAATAACTAAAGCCGACAACCAAAGCACTTGTTAAAATTTCAATAAATCAATATCATAGCATTTAAAAGGGAATAGAATACAAAAACACATCCTTGACATATCATATCATAAATTCAGCCATTTTGCTATAAAATTAATAGAAATTATTAATCAACAGCTACAATTTCGAACTTTTATTCCTACATTTGCGGTCAAATGATAACTTATTAACAAATTTCATAAATACCATGGCTAAAATAACGAAAGAAGCCGCTTTGCTCTATCATTCACAGGGCAAACCCGGTAAGATTGAGGTAGTGCCTACCAAACCTTACAGTACACAAACCGACTTATCACTCGCATATTCTCCCGGTGTAGCAGAACCTTGTCTCGAAATTGAGAAGAATCCGCAAGATGCGTATAAATATACGGCTAAAGGTAATCTGGTAGCCGTTATTTCCAACGGTACAGCCGTACTCGGACTGGGTGATATAGGTGCATTGAGCGGTAAACCTGTAATGGAAGGTAAAGGTCTGCTTTTCAAAATTTACGCGGGCATCGACGTTTTCGACATCGAAGTGGATGAAAAAGATCCGGAGAAATTTATTGCTGCAGTAAAGGCTATTGCTCCTACTTTCGGAGGTGTCAACCTGGAAGACATCAAAGCTCCCGAATGTTTTGAAATCGAACGTCGCCTGAAAGAAGAACTGGATATACCTGTCATGCACGACGATCAGCACGGTACTGCTATTATCTCCAGTGCCGGTTTGGTGAATGCCCTGCAAGTGGCCGGAAAGAAAATCGAAGATGTAAAAATCGTTGTGAACGGTGCAGGTGCATCTGCCGTATCTTGTACTAAATTGTATGTGTCACTGGGTGCACGTCTCGAAAACATCGTCATGCTGGATAGTAAAGGCGTTATCAGCAAGGCGCGCACGGATCTGAACGAACAGAAAAGATTTTTTGCAACCGACCGCACGGATATTCACACGCTGGAAGAAGCAATCAAAGGTGCAGATGTATTCCTCGGCCTGTCGAAAGGAAATGTGTTAAGCCAGGATATGGTGCGCAGCATGGCTCCGATGCCGATTGTGTTCGCATTGGCTAACCCGACACCGGAAATCTCTTACGAAGATGCCATGGCAGCACGTCCTGACGTACTGATGGCTACCGGACGTTCCGACTATCCGAACCAGATTAATAATGTAATCGGTTTCCCGTATATCTTCCGCGGTGCTTTGGATACTCACGCTAAAGCTATCAACGAAGAGATGAAGATTGCAGCCGTACACGCTATCGCTAATCTGGCAAAACAGCCGGTACCCGATGTAGTTAATGCGGCATACCACGTGAACAACCTCTCTTTCGGCGCGGAATACTTTATCCCGAAACCGGTAGATCCACGCCTCATCACCGAAGTTTCCTGCGCAGTGGCAAAAGCTGCTATGGAAAGCGGAGTGGCCCGCACTGAAATCAAAGACTGGGATGCTTACTGTGTTCACCTGCGCGAATTGATGGGTTATGAATCCAAGCTGACCCGCCAACTGTATGATACAGCCCGCCGTTCACCGCAACGTGTCGTATTTGCCGAAGGTATCCATCCGAATATGCTGAAAGCTGCCGTTGAAGCGAAAGCCGAAGGTATCTGTCATCCTATCTTATTAGGAAATGACGAGGCTATCGGAAAACTGGCAGAAGAAATGGATCTTAGCCTGGAAGGTATTGAAATCGTCAATCTCCGTCACCCGGACGAATCGGAACGCCGCGAACGTTACTCACGCATTCTTGCAGAAAAACGTGCACGCGAAGGCTTTACTTATGAAGAAGCCAACGATAAAATGTTCGAACGCAACTACTTCGGTATGATGATGGTGGAAACAGGAGATGCGGATGCTTTCATCACCGGACTTTATACAAGATATAGCAATACGATCAAAGTGGCCAAAGAAGTAATCGGTATCCAACCGGGCTTCAAACACTTCGGAACAATGCATATCCTGAACTCCAAGAAAGGTACTTACTTCCTGGCAGACACACTGATTAACCGCCACCCGGATACGGAAACATTGATTGACATCGCTAAATTGTCTGATAAAACAGTTCGCTTCTTCAATCACACGCCGGTTATCTCAATGTTGTCATACTCCAACTTCGGTGCTGATACTGCAGGTAGCCCTGTGAAAGTGCACGAAGCTGTTGCCCACATGCAGGAAGAATATCCGGAACTGGCTATTGACGGTGAAATGCAGGTAAACTTTGCCATGAACCGCGAATTGCGTGATATCAAATATCCGTTTACCCGCCTGAAAGGAAAAGATGTAAATACATTGATTTTCCCGAACTTGAGTTCAGCAAACGCCGGTTACAAACTGTTGCAGGCAATGGACCCGGATACGGAATTCATCGGCCCTATCCAGATGGGATTGAACAAACCTATTCATTTCACCGATTTCGAAAGCTCTGTCCGCGACATTGTCAATATCACAGCTGTAGCCGTGATCGACGCCATCGTTGACAAAAAGAAAAGAGGAGGTAAATGAAACGTCCGTTATCCAAATCACAAATAGTTTGCATCAGCCTGCTTTGGTTGGCGCTTTGCTATCTAGTTCTGACAAAAGCCGAACGAATTGACGGGATGACGGTGGTAATGCTTGGCATTTCGGCAGCATTAGTGTTTATTCCAGTCTATAAGTCGATCAAAAAGAACAAATAAATATCTTTTTTCCTATTTTTAATGCGATAAAATATCAAATTTGATGTTTTATCGCATTTTTCTTTATAAAATGTTTGCCAGTTCAATTTTTATCTTTACTTTTGCAACCGAAAATAAATATCCGATGTACCCATACGCAAATGTGCAAATCGCTATACAGCACAATAGCACATAATCAAACAGTACATTAGCAAATTGTCAAATTAGCACATTATTTTTATATCAACCAATTAAAGAAAAAAAAGATTATGAATGCAGCAAAGGTATTAGACGATCTGAAAAGAAGATTTCCCAATGAACCGGAGTATCATCAAGCAGTAGAAGAAGTACTTTCTACTATTGAAGAAGAATACAACAAACATCCGGAGTTTGATAAAGTAAACTTGATCGAACGTTTGTGTATTCCTGATAGAGTATATCAGTTCCGCGTGACTTGGATGGATGATAAAGGTAATATTCAGACCAATATGGGTTACCGTGTTCAGCACAACAACGCGATCGGTCCTTACAAAGGCGGTATCCGTTTCCACGCATCTGTAAACCTTTCTATCTTGAAGTTCCTTGCCTTTGAACAAACATTCAAAAACTCACTGACTACTCTGCCAATGGGTGGTGGTAAAGGTGGTTCTGACTTCTCTCCTCGTGGAAAGTCAAATGCTGAAGTAATGCGCTTTGTACAGGCATTCATGCTGGAATTGTGGCGTCACATCGGTCCTGAAACTGACGTCCCTGCCGGTGACATCGGTGTTGGTGGCCGCGAAGTAGGTTTCATGTTTGGTATGTACAAAAAACTGGCTCATGAATTTACCGGAACATTCACAGGTAAAGGCCGCGAATTCGGTGGTTCACTGATTCGTCCGGAAGCTACCGGTTACGGTAACATCTACTTCCTTATGGAAATGCTGAAAACAAAAGGCACTGACCTGAAAGGTAAAGTTTGTCTGGTTTCCGGTTCCGGTAACGTTGCTCAATATACAATCGAAAAAGTAATCGAACTGGGTGGCAAAGTAGTTACTTGCTCTGACTCTGACGGTTATATCTACGATCCGGACGGTATCGACCGCGAAAAACTGGATTACATCATGGAACTGAAGAATCTGTACCGTGGCCGTATCCGTGAATACGCAGAAAAATATGGTTGCAAATATGTAGAAGGAGCTAAACCTTGGGGTGAAAAATGTGATATTGCTCTTCCTTCTGCTACTCAAAATGAATTGAACGGTGACCACGCTCGTCAACTGGTAGCAAACGGCTGTATCGCTGTATCTGAAGGAGCTAACATGCCTTCTACTCCAGAAGCTATCAAAGTATTCCAGGATGCTAAGATCCTTTACGCTCCGGGTAAAGCTGCTAACGCTGGTGGTGTATCAGTATCAGGTCTTGAAATGACTCAAAACTCTATCAAATTAAGCTGGAGCGCTGAAGAAGTAGACGAAAAGCTGAAAAGCATCATGAAAAATATCCACGAAGCTTGCGTTCAGTATGGTACAGAAGCTGACGGATACGTAAATTATGTGAAGGGTGCTAACGTAGCCGGATTCATGAAGGTTGCTAAAGCAATGATGGCACAAGGTATCGTATAATCAGCAAACTATCAGAATACGTCAAGCAAATGCGTAAAGAACACAACTTGACCCAAGTAGAACTCTCCGAAAAATCGGGAGTTGGGTTACGTTTTGTACGCGAACTCGAACAAGGCAAACAGACTTTGCGTCTTGACAAAGTAAATCAAGTACTCAGCCTCTTTGGAACAAAAGTAGGTGTTATATCAATAAGCAAATTCGACAAGCTATGAAACAAGCTCGCATCTATAACCAAAACCTGTTGGCAGGAGTACTCACAGAAGATGAGGATGGCTACACCTTTCAATATGATGCAGCCTACATTAAATCAAGCGATGCGGAACCTGTCAGCCTCACGCTGCCAATCTCTGAAAAGCCATATACAAGTCTAATATTATTCCCATTCTTTGACGGCCTCATTCCCGAAGGCTGGCTCTTGGATATTGCCGAGAAAAGTTGGAAAATAAATCCTCGTGACCGTATGTCGTTACTACTTGCCTGTTGCAAAGATTGTATCGGTGCAGTTAGTGTGATTCTCATCTTAAATAAAGAATAATGATGAACAGATGCCTATATTGTTATCAGGAACTTGGCGAGGGAGGAACTGATTTTCACCCTCAATGTGGAAAGAAAATATTTGGGAGCAAAACAATTCCTCTCCTACCTTATACAAAAGCGGATATTAAGCAACTTGCCGAACAAGTCATACGCTCACAAACCACACTTACAGGAGTGCAAGCAAAATTGTCTCTCGATATATTATCGTCCCCCAACCAACCGCAACGCTTTACTATCGTTGGTTTATGGGGACGTTATATTCTCAAACCGCAAACGGAACAATTTAAATACATGCCTGAAGTTGAGGATTTAACAATGCATCTTGCCGAATTAGCTAAAGTAAACGTTGTTCCTCATTCACTGATTCGTTTTGCTGACGGTGAATTAGCTTATATCACCAAACGCATAGATAGAACCTCGAAGGGTGAAAAGCTGCCAATGGAAGATATGTGTCAGCTCTCGGAGCGTCTCACAGAATATAAATATAAGGGTTCTTATGAAAAGATAGCAAAAATAATTATGCAATATTCCTCTGTACCTAAACTTGACATAATAAACTTCTGGGAACAAGTCGTTTTCTCATGGTTGACCGGCAATGCGGATATGCATCTGAAAAACTTTTCACTTTATAGTCAGCGTAAAGGCTATTATTCGCTGACTCCGGGATATGACATGCTCTCTACGGCACTCCTCATGCCGGAGGACACCGAAGAATTGGCTTTGACACTAAACGGTAAAAGACGCAAAATCAAGCGTTCTGATTTTGAAGTTGCAATGAATGGTTGTAGCTTGGAGGAAAAGATCATAGACAATCTATTTTCTAAATTCATAAAGGTTACCGACAAGTGGCTGGAGTTCATAGATATTTCTTTCTTGCCCCAAGATATGAAACAACAGTACAAGCTGATTATAACAAGGAAGTTAGATTTGTTATAAAACAGCCCAAGAATGCAAAGAGGAAATAACTTATTTATAATATCAATAAAAAAAAGGTTCAGTCATTATTCTTGGGAATTTAACACATCTTTGGCTACTTAGTTGAAATAGAGTCTTATTACTTCATTGTGTTCTTCCGCGTTATGAGCAAAATTCGGAATGAATAAAAGAAAATATATTTATATTTTGTCCATAGGCTAAAACCGGGTCACCGTTCCTTTTAAAGGAACGCCCCGATGCACACCGAGAAACGTCCCGTTCCTTTAAATGAAACGAAATAGGGCTTCGTGTGCCCCTTAGGGCATATGGAGCCTTTGTTGTACGTTTTCTATTTTTTATGGGGGTT
>PPYF01458102.1_pt1 | contig 38595 bp, 36 predicted proteins | sample 1559871 | NCBI WGS metagenome assembly PPYF01 (sample SAMN08240021, study PRJNA423297) | Human gut metagenome, whole genome shotgun sequencing project.
CAGCAGTATCACGGCAATCTGCACGACAGCCTGTGTGGGCAAAACCGGTGTAGAGATGGAGGCCATGACAGGGGTCAGTGTGGCGCTTCTTACCATATATGATATGTGTAAGGCACTGGACCGTGGCATGGAAATCGGGCAGATACATCTGCTGGAAAAATCCGGTGGCAAGAGCGGACATTACGTTACTGATCACAACTAACAATGTGACCGGCAACGATTATAGCCCATTTAAAATGCTGAGAAGTTAAAAATACACAATTAATCAAGGATAACAGGGTGATGTAATGTATACTGTAGGGATTATAACGATAAGCGATAAAGGCGCAGCAGGCCAAAGAGAGGATAAAAGCGGTCCGAAAATAAAGGAACTGCTTCCCAAAGATAAGTATGATGTGGTTTCATATAAAATCATACCGGATGAGAGGAAACAGATTGCAGACGAGCTTGTCAGGCTGTGTGATGATGTGAAATGCAATCTGGTGCTTACAACCGGAGGTACCGGTTTTTCACCGAGAGATATCACACCGGAAGCTACAATGGATATTGCAGAGCGTAATGCACCGGGCATCGCTGAGGCACTGAGAGCGTACAGCATGAGTCTTACACCTAAAGCCATGCTTGGCAGAGGAGCTTCAGTTATCAGGAAAAACACACTGATAGTCAATCTGCCCGGCAGTGTGAAGGCAGTGTCGGAGAGCATGGATTTTCTTATGGGAAATATAGAGCATGGACTTGATATTTTACTGCAGTATGACAGTGAGTGTGGCCGGTGACGGAAATGCACGGGGTATGGTTTAGGACAGTAACTATTTACAAAAATAATATTTGGAGTGTGGGATTATATGAAGCTTATGAAGACAACGGAGGCAGTCGGACAGGTGCTCTGCCACGATATCACACAGATTATCCCCGGTGTGAAAAAGGATGCGGTTTTTCGCAAGGGGCATATTATAACAAAAGAGGATATACCGGTGCTGCTTAGCGTCGGAAAAGACACCATATATATATGGGAAAATGATGAGACCATGATGCACGAAAATGAGGCAGCAGAGGTGCTTTATCGTATGAGCGCATGTGGCACAAATAGCAATGAGGCTGACGCAGAAGGTCATTGTGAAGCCGCAGAATCCGGCACTTTTGGTGGCACCGCAAGTAAAATGCATCCATCCCCTGTAAAGGAAGGCAAGATAGAGGTGATTGCTGACTGTGACGGACTGCTTAAGGTGGACAGCGAAAAGCTGAAAAAGGTCAACTTCTTTGGTGAAATGATGATAGCCACAAGGCACGGTAATACCACTGTGAAAAAGGGTGATAAGCTCGCCGGAACAAGAATCATACCGCTTGTCATAAAAAAGGATAAGCTGGAGGCGGCTTCGCACATATGCGATGACGGACCGATTCTTGATATAAAGCCGTTCGTGGTCAGAAAAGCAGCGATAATCACAACCGGAAACGAAGTGTACCACGGCAGGATACAGGATGCGTTTACCCCTGTCATCGAGAAAAAAATAGCAGAGTTTGGTGCACAGATGATGTTTCATGAGGTGTTTGATGATGATGATCAAAAAATAACAGACGGATGCTTACGTGCAATAGAGGCAGGAGCGGAGATTGTATTCTGCACAGGAGGAATGAGCGTGGATCCTGATGATAAAACACCGCTTGCCATAAAAAATACAGGCGCGCGGATCGTGTCGTACGGTTCACCGGTGCTGCCGGGAGCCATGTTTTTGCTGTCGTACTATGATGCAGGTGACAGGCTGGTGCCGATATGTGGACTGCCCGGCTGTGCCATGTACAACAAGCGCACGATATTTGATATTGTATTGCCGAGGCTTATGGCGTGTGATATGATTTTGGCAGATGAGCTTGCCGGACTTGGAGAAGGCGGACTCTGCATGAATTGTGATGTCTGCACGTTTCCTAACTGCGGTTTCGGGAAGGGCTTTTAATATGCGCGATAGATTTGGCAGAGAGATTGACTACATGCGCATATCGGTGATAGATAGCTGTAATCTGAACTGTTATTATTGCAACCCACAGGACAATAATAAAAAGTGTCAGGCAATAAATAAACTTAGCGTAAAAAAGGTGCTTTGCATAGTACGCGCAGCCACAAGGCTTGGAATCACGCATTTTCGTCTGACAGGCGGTGAGCCGCTTCTGCATCCGCAGATTGATGAGATGGTTTCACAAATCAAAAAGATACCCGGTGTCAGGAGTGTATCGCTCACCACAAACGCAGTACTGCTTGCGCAGCATGCAAATCAGCTTAAGGAAGCCGGCATAGACAGTATAAATGTGAGCCTGGACACGATAGATGCGTCAGAATATGAACATATCACAAAAAAACCGCTGCTTGATAAAGTGGAGCATGGAATCGATGCCGCCATAGAGTGTGGAATAAGAGTGAAAATCAATGCAGTGCTTACACCGCAGACAGATGTGGTGGCTCTCACACGGTATGCTTCAAAAAAAGGAACAGATATCCGTTTTATAGAGATGATGCCGGTAGGTGAAGGGCATACCAACGGAGTCAAGCCGTATGAGAAGGTTATTGGCGCACTTTTAAAAGTGTATGGAAATCCTTGCAATATAGATACTGAAAATAGAGAAGAAATTAATTCGGGATATAATAATGCGGATAACGGTCCGGCAGAGTATTACCGTTTTCATGGACTTGATATCAGAGTAGGGCTGATTCAGGCAATCCATGGGAAGTTCTGTGATACCTGCAACCGCATACGTGTTACGGCTGACGGCAGGCTTATGCCATGCCTGGGAAGCAGTGTGACGATGGATTTAGTACCTGATTCATGCGAATTTACAGATGATTTGGAAAAAGATTTTGTAATAGTTCAGGCACTAAAGGCTGCCATAAAGGCAAAGCCGGGGTGTCACAATTTTAATGATAATGCAGTGACATATACAAAAACTACAGAGACAAAGACTGTGGAGACAAAGGCTACAGAGCTGAAAGCTGCGGAAGTAAATGCAGCAAGAAATATGAGCCGGATAGGAGGCTGATAGCAAATCATGGGAAAGCTTCTTGCAATCAATATAAGCAAAGAGAGAGGAACTGAAAAGAGAGAGGTGCCACAGGCCGAGCTTGTTGCGGACTATGGCATCATGGGAGATGCACATGCCGGAAAGTGGCACAGGCAGGTCAGCCTGCTTTCCGCAGAGAAAATAGATGCTTTCAGGGCAAGAGGAGCGCAGATAGACAACGGCGCATTTGGCGAAAATTTAATTATATCAGGATTTGATTTCAAGAATTTACCGCTTGGAACACGCTTTTGCATAGGAGATGCTATTCTGGAGATGACGCAGATAGGCAAGCAGTGTCATTCGCATTGTGCTATCTACAAGAGGATGGGCGAGTGCATTATGCCAAAGGAGGGCGTGTTTGCAGTAGTCATAAGAGGCGGTCAGATTCATACCGGTGACGAGGTGAAGCTGATTCCGGCAAACATATATGCTTCGATAAAGGACAGACCGGCGGACAGCCGCTGTGAGCTGTTGACAGTCATAGAAGGAGCACGTGCCGGTGAAAAGGCGCTTTATATAGATGGCAGAATAAGAGTGGCATCAGGCAGTGCATGGGCAGACGAAATAAATGACAATGATAATTCAATTGTGATGTTTAAACAGCAGATAGGCAGCAGACCACGCCTCATAATCTGCGGAGGAGGTCATGTATCGGCGGCACTTGTACGCATGGCATCGCTTTTGGCCTTTGACATATGGGTGATAGAGGACAGACCTCTGTTTGCCGATAATGCAAAGCGCCAAGGAGCAGACCATGTAATTTGCGGCGATTATAAAAAAACTCTCGCCAGGCTGGAGCCACAGGCGGATGATTACTATGTATGCATGACAAGAGGTCATCGCTTTGATATGGAGTGTCTTACGGAGATATTCAGAAAGCCATACGCCTATGTGGGGATGATGGGCTCAAAGAAAAGAGCTGCCATAGTAAAAAAAGAACTTGAAGAATCGGGATTTTCACAGGAAACCATATCCGGATTACATTCTCCGATAGGCCTTGCAATAGGTGGACAGACACCGGAGGAAATTGCGCTTTCGGTGATAAGTGAGATAGTAAAGTGCAAAAATGAGCGTACCGGCTGCACACAGGTGGATAACGAAGTGCTTGATGCACTTATTGAGGCATCAGATGAGAAGTATATACTGTGTACCATCATAAAAAAGAATGGCAGTGCACCGCGCGGAGTCGGAACACAGATGCTCGTGAGCTCAGACAATCGGATCATCGGAACTATAGGCGGCGGTTGTGCGGAGGCAGAGGTTATAAGCCATTGCAGGAGACTGTTTCGCAAGCAGGAGTTCAAATGCGCCTTGATGGATGTGAGCATGAACACTGACGATGCCGAGAAAGAGGGAATGGTGTGCGGAGGCAGTATTTCGGTGCTGCTGGAGCAGATTGGATGATGAAATTATCATATATTAATAAATCAAGATAAGCTGAATATTAATCACATGCATATTTAATTTAAATAAAGGAAAAGAAAGGTTAAAAGTATGAGCTTAAGAATAGCGACAGGTACTGACGGATCAGTAAAGGAGCGCAAGGGCTTAAAGAGAAAATTTAAAGCATATGCAGGACTTGCGTTTGGACTTATCCTTATAGCAGGACTTCTTGCGGGCTGTGGAAAAAAGGATACAGCAGATGCAGATGTCGATTTATCAATTTTTGCGGCAAAGAGCTTAAACGGTGTTATGGATGAAATTTGTGCAGCCTACACCAGGGCGCATCCAAATGTAAACTTCCAAAACAACTATGACAGCTCCGGAACTCTGATGGCACAGATTAAAGAGGGTGCGAAGTGCAACATCTTTTTCTCAGCAGGAGTGGCACAGATGGATGAGCTTCAGAATGGCTACGACGGAGGAAGCGTGGTGGACGGTACTCGTGTTGAACTGTTAAATAATCAGGTATGCCTTGTTACATATAAGAATAGTGGCACGGCAGTTACCGGTTTTGCAGACATCTCAAAGGCTAAAAATATGGCGCTTGCTGACAGAACTGTTCCTGTAGGACAGTACACCAGAGCAGCACTGGTAAATGCAAAAATGGTTGAAGGTGATGCTTCAAATCCACAGGATATTTCAGATTCTGATATCTCAAAGGCACTTGACGGTCTGGAAATAAACAGCTGTGCCAATGTAGGTGCGGTTGCATCTGCCGTAGCTGAGGGCGCAAATGAGATAGGAACAGTTTATTACTCAGATACATTCGGATACGAGAACCAGCTTGATATTATAGAAAAGCTTCCAAACAGCTTAACAGGCGATGTCATCTATCCGATAGCAGCCTTAAAGGGAGACAGCACCACATCAGATGAGCTTGAAGCAGCGAAGGAATTTATCGCATACCTTCAGACAGATGAGGCAATGTCAGTATTTGAGAAATATCATTTTTCGGTAAATGCATAATGGGACAGATTGATTTTTCACCGCTTTGGGTAACATTAAAAACAGGAATAGTAGCGTCAGTTTTTTCTTTTTTCATAGGAATAGCTTTTGCTGAGCTTGTCATAAACACAAAGGGCAGAGTGAGGGCATTCTGGGATGGACTGCTGACACTTCCTATGGTACTGTGGCAGCAACCATCATTGCACTCCCTCTCATGTACAGAAATGCGAGAGCGGCATTTGAGCAGATAGATGAAAATGTCATATATGCGGCGCGTACTCTCGGCATAAGTGAGTGGAAGATTTTCTGGAAGATACGTCTGCCGATGGCAAAGCCCGGCATCATATCGGGTGTCACGCTGGCCTTTGCCAGAGCTATCGGTGAGTACGGTGCCACATCGATGCTTGCCGGAAATATAGCAGGAAAAACCTCGACAATATCACAGCAGATAGCAATGGTCGTCCAAAGCGGAGACTATGCCACAGCGGGCTTCTGGTGCATAGTAATCATAGCGATTTCGTTTGCATGCCTTGTATCAATAAATATGATATGCGGCAAAAGCAAGGGCATAAAGAGAAAGAGAAAAAATAATGTCGCTCATAGTAAAAATAAAAAAACAGTTGGATAATTTCATGCTCTCGGTTGACATGGAGCTTACGGATGAGGTTGTGTCCGTAATCGGTATGTCGGGCTCAGGAAAGAGTATGACATTAAAGTGCATAGCAGGGATAGAGACACCGGACTCAGGCTTTATATCATTAAACGGCCGTGTGCTGTATGATTCGAAAAAGCGTATAAATCTGCACCCCGGTAAGCGCAGGGTAGGCTATCTGTTTCAGGACTATGCATTATTTCCGACAATGACTGTGATGGAAAATATATGCATAGCAATGGGGCAGCGTAACGAGGAAAAAGTGAAGGGCTGGCTCAAGAGGTATGGGCTTGAGGGCATGGCATACACATATCCCAATCATCTCTCCGGTGGTCAGAGGCAGCGCGTGGCAATGCTTCGCATGCTTGCAGCTAAGCCGGAGTGCATACTGCTCGATGAGCCTTTTTCGGCACTGGATGAGCATGTGAAAAGAAGCATGGAATCAGAGCTTATGGAGATGCTCACCGATTTTCACAATCCTGTTATTTTTGTGTCACACAATCGCGATGAGGTGTATCGCCTGGCCGAGCGTATCGGAAGCATGGAGAGCGGTGTACTGAGTACAGTCCGCGACAAAAAAGATTTCTTCATGCGGCCTATGTCTGTGGAGCAGGCACTGCTTGTGGGCTGTAACAATATATCAGAGGTAAAATGGCAGGATAAGCATCATTTGCTTGCTGTGGAATGGGATAGCGTATTTGAGGTTACTGATGAGCAGCTTGAACAGACTGCAATGAGTATGGACGGCATATCGCACATAGGTGTTTTCCCACAGGATATAATAATATCGGTAGGCAAAGCAAAAACGGCACTTGTATATAATGATAAAAATATAATCAGGATTAAAGATTATAAAATGATTGAAGAACTGAAAAATTGGGAAGTGTCGTGCAAATTAAATAACGATTCAATAATTTACGCAAGCCTTCCGAAGCATGTCGAAGCAAATATGCTTAGCAAAAATATAAATGATGAGCTTTATATAAAGAATTTTTATCTGCTTGGATGAGAAGTAAATGAGGACATACTATGATTTACCTGGATAATGCTGCCACAACAATTAAAAAGCCGGATGCGGTATATGATGCAGTACTTGATGCAATGAAGCACTGCGGCAATTCTGGGCGCGGGGCATCGGATGCATCGCTTGATGCGTCGAGGAAAATATATGAGGCCAGAATGTGCCTTGCAGAATTTTTCGGCGGAGATGATGAGGCCAGACTCGTTTTTACGGCAAATGCCACTGAGGCACTAAACATTGCAATCCACGGACTGTTTGAGCCGGGGGAGCATGTGATTACAACACAGCTCGAGCATAATTCTGTGCTCAGACCTCTTTATATGCAAAGGGAGCGGGGCGTGGGTGTGGATATTGTACCATGCAGTGATGCAGGCATAAAAAGGGGGATAATTTCCCCATCGGACATAGAGGCTTTAATCCGTCCGGATACAAAAGCTATCGTATGCACACATGCTTCAAATCTCACAGGCAACGTGGTGGATATTAAGTCGATAGGGCAAATCGCACGAAAGCATAACCTTTTATTTATAGTCGATGCATCGCAGACAGCCGGTGTACTTCCTATAAATATTAGGGAAATGAATATTGATGTGCTCTGCTTCACAGGCCATAAGGGGTTGATGGGACCGCAGGGCACCGGAGGACTTTATGTGGGAGAGAGAGCAGATATAAAGCCGTTTAAGAGCGGTGGTACCGGCGTACTCAGCTTTCTTGAGAACCAGCCTATGGAGCTTCCGACAAGACTTGAGGCCGGTACCTTAAACGGTCCGGGAATCGCAGGGCTTTTAACAGGTGTCATGGAGCTTGAGAAAATCGGCCTCGACAATATATACGCTAAAGAGCATGAGCTGATGCAGGCATTTATGGGAAAAATAAAGACAATCCCGGGAATCAGGATATATGGAGATTTCGATGTGCTGTCCGACAATGGTCTGCACTGTGCGATTGTTTCTGTAAATATAGCTGATATGGACTCGGCGGAGGTGTCAGACATACTTATGAATGAGTATGGCATAGCAACAAGGAGCGGTATACACTGCGCACCACTGATGCATAAATTCTTTGGAACACAAAAACAGGGTATGGTGAGATTCTCATTTTCATATTATAATACAGTTGATGAGATAAATGAGGCCGCTGAAGCGCTTATGCAGATTGCGGCATTGCGATAAATAGTATTAAACAATTGAAAGGAGCAAAAATGCCACAGGAAATAGTGTTTTGCAAGGGCGGTGGCTGTACTGCAAAGCTTGGTCCGGATTTGTTAAGTAATGTTTTAGCAAAGCTGCCAAGGGGTGAAAAAGACAGCAATCTGCTCATCGGATATGATAGCTGTGATGATGCGGCAGTGTACAAAATTTCAGATGACACGGCGGTAGTCCAGACGCTTGATTTTTTTCCGCCGATGGTTGATGATCCGTATACGTTTGGACAGATAGCGGCTGCAAATGCGCTCAGTGATATCTATGCGATGGGCGGCACAGTAAAGACCGCATTGAACATCGTCTGTTTCCCTGAGAAAATGGATCTGAATATACTTGGCAAAATAATGCAGGGCGGTGCCGATAAGGTGATAGAGGCAGGCGGCACACTTGCGGGCGGCCATTCTATAGCAGACAGTGATGTAAAATACGGACTTTCAGTCATGGGTACGGTCCACCCGGAGCATATTTACAGCAACAATACAGGGCAGCCGTCAGATGTGCTTATACTTACAAAGAAACTCGGAGTGGGGCTTGTATGCAACGCAAACCGCGTCGGGGAAGCTCCGTTAGGTGCAATTGAGGATGCGGTAAGCTCTATGACCACACTGAATAAGGCAGCATCCGAAATCAGTCATGCTTTCGATATACATGCATGCACGGATGTCACGGGATTTAGCTTTTTAGGGCATCTGAGTGAGATGTTAAATGATGATATAACAGCACTTATCGACTCGATTTCCATCCCGGTCATTACCGGAGCACTGCGATGCGCAGATGAGTTTTTCCTCACGGCAGCGGCCCAGCGCAACAGAAACCATGTAGGTGATAAGGTGTGCTTTGCAAAAAATATACCTTTTTCAATGGAGGAGGTACTTTTCGATCCGCAGACCTCCGGAGGATTGCTGTTTGCAGTAAAAGCCTCTGAGGCAGATGCATTTTTGCATGAGCTTAAAGCCGCAGGGCTCCCGGCTGCAAAGGTGGGACGATTTGTTAAGCGTCGCGATGTGCCGATATATGTGAACTGATTTTAAGCTGCCATAGCTTATGCAAATTTGCTGACAGGCTGCATGCCCTGCATTCTGAGGGCTGACGAGTTGAAATAACATAGGGAGGATTATAAATATGATAACAGTAAATGCAATAGGGGATACATGTCCGATCCCGGTTGTAAAGACAAAGAAGGCGATAGAGGCTCTCACACAGCCGGATACGGTGGAGACACTTGTGGACAATGAAGTTGCAGTGGAAAATTTAAAAAAGATGGCTGCACAGAAGGGCTATAGCTGTGATAGCAGTAAGCTCGACGACGGAAGCTACAGCGTAAAGCTGACAATTGAAGCTGTAAATGCCGATGAGCTTTCGGATACAGACGAGGCTTCACAGTATGCATGCAGGCCGGCCGCAGATAACAGGGTTGTTGTAATCCGCTCTTCATATATGGGAGAGGGCAGCGAGGAGCTTGGCAAGGTACTTATAAAGGGCTTCATCTACGCACTTTCGCAGCAGGACAACCCGCCTGAAACCATGCTTTTCTACAATGGAGGAGCGAAGCTGACCTGTGAGGGCTCAGAGTCACTTGAGGATTTAAAGGAGCTTAAGAGCCGTGGGGTGAAAATTTTTACCTGCGGAACATGCCTGAACTACTATGAGCTGTCAGATAAGCTTGCAGTCGGAGAGGTGACCAACATGTATGATATCGCAGAAAAGATGGCTGGGGCATCTCTTATTGTAAGTCCGTAGAGTTATACAAGGTGTGAGGTAATGGATAAAAATTTGGCAAGAGAAAAGAAAAAACGGCTAATCATCACCTTCGAGACTAACACAGCACCGTTGAAGCTTGATATCAAGGGCAAGGCATGTGGTATTCCGGGACGCACGATTCCTCTTCCGTCTGTCATATCGGCGGGCTGCGGGCTGGCATGGAGAGCAGAGCTTTCTGACAGGGAGTGCCTCATAGCCTTTATGAAGGAGCATGACATCAGGTGGGAAGCGATGTATGAAATCGAAATGAGGTAACTGATAGTTACCTATATAGCAGGATAACAGGAGAAAAATATGTTTTATTACAATCAATATGTGAGGGCGCAAAGCCTTGATGAAGCTTATGAGCTTTATCAGAAAAAACCGAATTTTGTGCTGGGCGGCATGCTCTGGCTCAAAATGAAAAATAAGACGCTTGGCACGGCAATTGACCTGTGCGATCTCGGACTTGACCAAATTGATGAGGATGAGAACGAGTTTAGAATCGGTGCATATGCAACACTCAGGCAGATAGAGACACATGAAGCACTGAATGCATATACACACGGCGCAATCGCAGAGTCGGTCAGACACATTGGGACCACGCGCGATGTGCTTGTGTCAGTAATAGTACCGAAAAATGCAAAGGGCGTAGTATACTTAAGCCAGAGAAATCAGTCAACAGACTTTCCGGTGCTCACATGTGCAGTGGCAAACAGAAGCGGCAGGTATGTGGCGGTTATCGGAGCATCACCATATATGGCAGAGCCTGTGTGGGATGAGGAGGGCATACTCGATGGTTTAGCAGATGCAAAGACAGACGGTAATGCAGCTTTGACAGATAACTCCGAAACCAATGCCAAAATAGATAAATTTGCCGAATATGTTGCAGAGCATATCCGTTTTGGAAGCAATATAAGGGCAGGGGCTGAGTACAGAGAGATAATCTGCAGGGTGCTTACACGCCGCGCTGTTACACAGTCGCTTGACATCTGCGATGATATTAAGCACGAGCATTAAGTAGGAAGGAATTCATATATATGGATGTTAAAATAAAATTAAATGGAAAGTTAATAACCGACTCGGTAGACCAGGATATGGTCCTTTTAGACTTTTGCCGCAAGCACAATTGCTTTTCGGTGAAGAGAGGCTGTGAGTCAGGCAACTGCGGTCTTTGTACAGTGCTTCTGGATGGAAAGCCTGTGCTGTCATGCAGCACGCCGATAGGCAGGGCAGACGGCAGAGCGGTGGACACCCTCGAGGGACTTGAGGAGGAAGCTAAGCAGTTTACAGGATTTTTTGCTGCACAGGGAGCGGATCAGTGTGGCTTCTGTAATCCGGGTTATATTGTAAATATTGTGGCGCTTCTGAGAGAAAATCCTGACCCGACTGATGAGGAAATTCTTGAATATCTTTCAGGAAATCTGTGCCGTTGTACAGGATATCAGAGTCAGCTGCGCTCAATCAGAAATTTCTTAAACAGTAAGAAGGAGGGCGCACCTCTTAATCTTGAGGCAGGCGTCTACGGAGAGGATATCGGAAAGGAGTGGAAGGATGAGCACAAATCAAACTAACGAAAACGGCTTCAACCGCGCCAGAAGGGATTACCACGCGGTTGGAAAATGTATACCTAAAAAGGACTCGAGCCAGCTTTTACTCGGAAAGCCGGTATTTACCGATGATATCACACCGCGTGATGCGCTTGTCATAAAGCTTCTTAGAAGCCCGTATGCAAATGCAATTGTCGAGGATGTAAAGACAGATATCGCTCTTAAGGTGCCGGGCATGGTCGCAGTATACACCTGGGAGGATGTTCCGAAAAAGCGTTTTTCTATCGCAGGCCAGACATTTCCGGAGCCGTCACCATATGACAGATTAATCCTTGACCGCCATGTGAGAAGCGTAGGTGACGCCGTCGCTATAGTGGTCGGAGAATCTGAAAAGGCGGTGGACAAGGCTCTTAACATGATAAAAGTAAAGTACACGGTGCTTGAGCCGGTGCTTGACTTCAGAAAGTCGCTGGATAACAAGGTGCTCGTGCATCCTGAGGATGACTGGTCATCCAGCATAGATACAGGCGATGTAAAGCGCAATCTCATTCATCACGAGGAGGATGAGCATGGAAACGTGGAGAAAATTCTGTCAGAGTGCGATGAGATTATTGAGCACACATATCGTATAAAGGCAGCGCAGCAGGCATATATGGAGACCTGCAGGGCATACTGTGAGATAGACAGATACGGCAGACTTCACTGTATCAGCTCGACACAGATAGTTTTTCACCTGCGCCGAATACTGGCAAATGCACTTGATATTCCAAAGTCTATGGTGCGCGCTGAAAAGCCGCGTATCGGAGGAGGTTTCGGTGCCAAGCAGACAGCGGTCTGTGAGGTGTATCCGGCATTTGTTACATGGAAGACAAAGCGCCCGAGCAAGATAATCTACAGCAGAAAAGAGTGCCAGACTATCGCGTCACCGCGTCATGAGATGGAGGTTACCGTGCGTCTCGGAGCGATGAAAGATGGTCATATAAGGGCGATAGATCTTTATACGCTGTCAAATGGTGGAGCATACGGAGAGCATAGCACTACAACAGTAGGACTTTCCGGTCATAAATCACTTCCTCTTTATACAGGAGGCTGCGAGGCAACAAGATTTTCGTGCGATGTTGTGTATACAAACGTGCAGGCGGCAGGAGCATACAGAGGCTATGGAGCCACACAGGGTATATTTGCACTTGAATCAACCGTCAATGAGCTTGCAGAAAAGCTGCATATAGATCCGGTTGAGCTTCGTTTGAAAAATATTGTACGCGAGGGCATGTTTATGCCGGCATATTTTGGCGAGACAGCCAATGCATGTGCACTCGACAGATGCATAATGCACTGCGCGGACAATTTCCACTGGGCAGAAAAGTATCCTGTCCGCGATATGGGAAATGGCAAGGTTCGTGCGGCAGGCATGGCGCTTGCAATGCAGGGCTCCTGCATATCCAATGTAGATGTCGGCTCGTGTACCTTAAAGCTTTCAGACTGTGGCACCTACAATATGATGATAGGCGCGGCAGACATGGGAACAGGCTGTGATACAATACTTGCGCAGATGGCGGCTGAGGTACTTGACTGCGAGCCGGATGATATAATAGTGTTTGGAGCGGATACAGATGCTTCTCCTTATGACTCGGGTTCATATGCCTCATCAACCACCTACATCACAGGAATGGCCACACAGAATGCAGCACTTGAGCTTCGTGAAAATATAAAGAAAATCGGCGCACAGCTGCTGGGCTGTGCTGCATCAGAGGTGGATTTCGACGGTAAAGAGGTGTATATCATAAATCCGGATGGTGCAGACAATGGGGCAGTTTCCGTAAGTCTTTCCGATATAGCAACAAAAGCACAGGTCAACAACACGATACCTGTAGATGTCACCGCCACATATTCATCACCTGTTTCACCGCCACCATACATGGTAGGAATGGTCGAGATAGAGCTTGATAAGGAGACAGGAGCAGTTAAAATACTTGATTATCAGGCTGTTGTGGACTGTGGAATCCCGGTCAATCCAAACCTTGCGCGTGTGCAGACAGAGGGTGGCATAGGTCAGGGAATCGGCATGGCACTTTATGAGAATGTCACCTACAATGCCGGTGGTAAAATCGCAGAAAATGATTTCATGCAGTACAAGATACCGACACGACAGGATGTGGGACATATCAACGTCGAATTTGAGACAAGCTATGAGCCTTCAGGCCCATTTGGAGTCAAGTCAATCGGCGAGATAGTTATCAATACACCGGCTCCTGCACTGGCACATGCCATTTATCGCGCAACAGGTGTGTGGCACAGGACAGTTCCGTTTACCCCTGAGAAAATACTTATGGGAATGGCAGACCCAAACTGGCACGAAAAGGACCTAAGAGTGAAATGATTCATATCATATACATGGCGGCTGGAAACAGCCGCCGTTTTGGAAGTAACAAGCTGTTTTATGAGCTGGATGGAAAACCTATGTACAGGCATCTGCTTGAACGTTTGATAGAAATTAAAGATAGATATAATAAATTAAAAAATGCAGAATCGAATAACTCGGTCATAGATATAACCGTCGTTACACGTTACCGGGAAATACTGGACTACTGCGCAGGTATCCCGGATTGCCATGCAGTCTTAAGTCCGGACAGCGAAAAAGGCATATCCTACACCATAAAAGCAGGAATTATGGCGGTGCAGGAGCAGAAAAAGACTGGTATGCAGGACTACTACATGTTTGCAGTAGCTGACCAGCCATATTTAAAAAGTCAAAGCGTGATTAAATTAATAGACAAAGTACTTGAAAATAAAGAAAATAAGCGATTGGCATTTTCACTTCGCTGTGGAGATGTCGTAGGCAATCCGTGTGTATTTCATTCATCGCTTATACCGCAGCTTTTATCACTTGAGGGTGATAAGGGTGGCAGAAGTGTGGCAAAGAAGTATGACTGTATATATGTGGATATCGCAGATGAACGTGAGCTGATGGATATAGATATCTTATCAAATTCAAAACATACCGTGACATTATAAAAGCTATTATGAAAGCTATTATGAAAGAGCACTGTATCAGTGCATACCGAATGTATATTTTATTCAAATTCCCATATACTACCTCCAAAGCATGAATGCAAATGCAAAAAAGTAACCGGAGGACAATAAAGTGAAAATCACAGGATTGACCAGAAGAGTAGATTCCCTCGGCAGAATAGTCATACCAAAGGAGCTTCGCAGGATGCTGCATATAAAAGAGGGAAGCCCACTGGAAATATATATGGATGCGGACGAGACGATAGTGCTAAAGAAGTATTCGCAGGTAGGAAGCCTGAAGAATATATCACAGGCATATGCACAGAGCCTGTCAAAGGTAACAGGAGCCATGGTATGTGTGGCGGATAGGGATGAGATAATAGCGGCAGCCGGCAAAAACCACAAAAATTATATAGGCAAGGCTTTGTCAAAAGAGCTCGAGAATATTATGGATAAGAGAAAAAGTGTATTGTACAGTAAAAAAGACGATACCCTGATACCTGTGGTAAAGGACGATAAAGCTGACTGTGAAGCGCAGGCAATAGCAGTAATAGTGCATGATGGTGATAGCGCGGGAGCCGTTATACTGTGTGTTTACGATGAAAAAGCCGATAAGTCTGAGATTGCCGAAAAGCTCGCGGGTGCAGCAGCAGAATTTCTGGCTGACCAGCTTGGCTAGAGATAGCAAAAAGCATTGTAAAAAACTATTTACTTGACTACAACAGTAATAAAGATGTAAAATAGCTTGATAAAGGGAGCAATTAGCTTCCTTTTGTGCTATAAAGGTATAATAGAAAATTAAGCAATTATTAATTATCTGATGTAGAGGCATTGTAGTATAATAGACAGTACATATTGGATATAGTTGTCAATTATCTATAAAGTATGCCGATATACAATGGTATACCGATAGTTTGGAGGTAACGTTTAGAAATGGCAAAACAGAAAAAGAAAAAGAAGAAAAAGCAGCATCGCGTTTTCTGGTTTTTCATAAAGCTTCAGATTTTTCTGATGGTACTGATTCTTGGTGGATTATGCTTTTATTACTTTGGAGGCTATGCAGACAAGGTGGCGAAGCTTCACTCAGAGGCAGTAGAGCTCGTGCAGAAATCTGACAAAAACACATTTTTACCGGCGCGCACGAGTACACTCTACGATACAAACGGTGATGAGATATCCGAGACGGCCACTACCAAAAAGGCTGACTATGTGAAGTATGAGGATATACCGCAGAACTTCGTAAACTGCATGGTCAGTATCGAGGACAAGAAGTTCTATAAGCACAATGGTGTGGACCTAAAGGCAATAGTGCGTGCCGCAAAGTCAATTATAAAAAATAAGAGAATTACCCAGGGTGGCAGTACCATCACGATGCAGCTCGCCCGAAATATTTATCTGGATACGAACAAGAACTGGCAGCGAAAAGTCAAGGAAATGTTCATAGCGATGGCGCTTGAAAAGAAATATTCCAAGAATGATATTATGGAGTTCTACCTGAATAATGTCTATTTCATGAACGGATATTATGGTATTCAGGCAGCGTGCCATGGCTATTTTAACTGTGAGCTTTCGGATCTTGATTTGTCGCAGACTGCCTTTTTGTGTGCAATTCCGAACAGCCCGACATACTATGACCCGATAAACAACAAGGATCATACATTGACACGTCGCAATCTCATATTGAAAAATCTAAGGGAAGATGGCAAAATCACACAGCAGGAATATGAGGCCGCCATAAACGAGGAGATAACCCTCAACATGCCTGAGAAGGATGACACGGTCAAGTACAATTATGTGGATACCTATGCATATTACTGCGCTACGAGGGCGCTCATGGAGAATGAGGGTTTCAAGTTCAAGTATTACTTTGACTCAGACGATGAAGAAAAGGAGTATGATGCTTCATATGATGAGATGTATTCATATTGTCAGAAAAAGCTCTACTCAGACGGTTACAAGATTTATACATCAATTGATCTGACTATGCAGCAGCAGCTTCAGGATTCAATTGACCTGACGCTTTTGGACTTTACAGACACGACCGATGATGGCACATTTAAGTTGCAGAGTGCTGCAACCTGTATAGACAACGACACAGGCGAGGTGGTTGCAATAGTTGGTGGACGAAGCCAGGATGCGGTCAGTCATACGCTAAACCGTGCTTTCCAAAGCCATCGTCAGCCGGGAAGTTCAATCAAGCCGCTCATTGTGTATACACCATCATTTGAGCGTGGTAAGACACCGGATACCATCGTAAATGACCACAAGTTTGATGGAGGACCATCTAACTCGGGTGATTCATATTATGGTGATGTGACTATCAGGTTTGCCGTTCAAAAGTCACTGAATACTGTAGCATGGCAGCTATATGATGAGCTCACGCCAAAGGTAGGCTTACAGTATCTCAAGGATATGAATTTTACCAATATTGTAAAGGATGACTATGTCACAGCAACAGCACTTGGAGGTTTTACAACAGGTGTATCCACACTGGAGATGGCATCTGCATATTCAACACTTGAGAACGATGGAATGTACAGGAATCCGACATGTATTAAGTCGATTGTGGATTCTGACAACAATATCATATATACATCATCGCAGAAGGATACCGTCATATATACAGAGACAGCATCGCGTATGATGACAGATGTCATGACAGATGTTATGAAATCAGGAACCGGACGTAGCGCTAATCTGGACAATGGCATGCCTTGCGCCGGCAAAACCGGAACCACAAACGATAAGAAGGATGGCTGGTTCTGTGGCTTTACCAGATACTACACCACATGTGTATGGGTAGGCTGCGATATGCCTGAGACAGTCAAAAAATTGACAGGAAGCTCTTACCCGGCAGAAATATGGAAGAACTACATGGATCAGGTACATGCTGACCTTACACCAATAAATTTCCTGCCATATGCCCAAATATCGGATGAGTATCAGGACAGCCAGGAGACACAGGATACACCTGCCGATGACCAGACGCAGGATAATCCTACAGATCAGACAGTGACCACACCGGATTCAGGAACCACAACACCGGATCAGACTACAACAGACCCGAATAAGACAGATGCTGCTGGTGGCAACACAGGTGGAAATACCGGAGACAATACAGACGGAACAACAGGCGGAAATACCGGAGAAAACAACGGTGGTAGCACAGGCGAAAATGGTGGACAAAACACCGGTGGTAACACAGGCGGAAATGGTGGACAAAACAACGGTGGCAATACAGGCGGAAATACCGGAGAAAACAACGGTGGCAACACAGGTGGTACAACAGGTGGAAATACCGGAGATAACACCGGTGGTAATACAGGTGGAGCTACCGGTGGTAACACCGGAGGCGGAGCAGCCCAGTAGATTTTTCTTTGCAGTGCTGTCGGGAGTTGTGTTCTTTGCAGCATACGCACCTGTCACGATAGGAAACAAGACGATAGATGCGCTCATATATTCAGTGACCTACAACGGCTCATATCTTGTAGTAGAAGGAATTATCACAATCATAGTGATATCAATCCCACCGGTTAAGAAGGCACTCGACTATGTGAAGCAGATGGCGAACAGCCGGTAGATAATCTATATTTAAATAATTAAAATATGTAAAAAAGAGCAGAATAGGTAGAAATACTTGTCCTGCTCTTTTTAGTATTCGAAAAAAGTAAAATAAAACACTCGAAAAATATAAAATAAAACATTAGAAAAATACAAAACAAAACACTCGAAAAACATAAAATAACCTTGTATAATCTGTGAATTAAATGGTATAATAACCATGAAGGGAGCAGATATTTATGGAATATATAAGCAGAATTGTTGATGATGTGATAGATAGAAAAACAGAGGCATTTAATGCAGTGAGCATCACAGGACCAAAAGGATGTGGAAAGACAAGAACAGCAAGAGAACGATGTAAAACTGTTATTGAATTTCAGGATGAAGACAAGAGAGAGGGGTATCTTGCAGTAGCAGAAACTGCACCTAAGCTCTTTTTAAAGAATCCTAAGCCAATACTGTTTGACGAGTGGCAGGATGCCCCAAAGATATGGGGAACAATAAGAAAAGCGTGCGATGACAATCCGGAGAGTGTAGGAGAGTTTTATCTGACAGGCTCATCAAGTAAGAAGATTAATACACCCCATACAGGTACAGGACGAATAACAGAGGTTACGATGTACCCTATGACTTTGTTTGAGACAGGAGAATCAAACGGAAGCATATCGTTGTTTAAATTATTAGAAGATGAAGCATATGATATTGATGGACTTACCACAGATATAAAGCTTGAGGATTTGTTTTTTGCGGTCTGTAGAGGTGGATGGCCGAGATGCATGGCACTTTCAAAGGACAGTGCAAAGCTTGAAATAGCTAAGGATTATTATAGGCAGATTTATCAGAAGGACATATCAGCGATTGATGGAGTAAACAGAAATCCGGAATGGGCAAGGACACTGCTTTGGTCGTATGCCAGAAATATGGCTACTACAGCAAAACGCAAGAATATATTTTCAGATGTAAAAGCCACACAGAATGTTACAGATGTAACGCTTTCTTCATATATAGATGCTCTGGAGCTATTGTATGTTGTAAAGGATATAGATGCCTGGACACCGCATTTGCGTTCGAAAACAGCTATCAGAGCTGCCAAAAAGCATATATTTGTTGATCCCTCTATAGGATTGGCTGCGCTTGGTGTTAATCCGGACTATTTTATCAACGATTTGGATCTATTTGGGCATGTATTTGAAAATATGGTGCTTAGAGATTTACTTGTATTTGCTGAAAAGCACAATGCCAGAGTGATGCATTATACAGATGATATGGGCGTAGAAGCAGATGCAGTCTATCAGTTGGAGGACGGCCGTTATGCGCTTATTGAAATAAAAACCGGAGTGAACAAGATTCCGGAAGCGGAAAAATCCTTGCTGCGATTCAAGGATATTATCTTAAAATATAATGAGAAAGCATTGGAAAAAGAAAAACATCCACGTGATGTATATAAAGAACCATCGGCACTGATTGTGATTTGCGCAAATGCAACCATGTCATATACCACGGAGTCAGGAGTTCGGGTTGTGCCGGTTGGGTGTTTGAGAGATTAATATAGAGCAGACTGTAAAATTGAGCTGACCACTCATAATTACAGTCTGTTTTTTAGTGTATATTATTGTCACAGTGTAAGGGAGCAGGCGGGCAGAAAATTGCCCATCCAATGAGTTTGTACGAAGCTGCTTAGAGGCTGTTGGAATTGTAATAGGTACACAGTAGCGCACGTGCATGGAAGCACGGGCGAGGCGTTACCGCGCCAAGGACGGCGCGTAAAAGCCGGCTGCGTCAGGCATAGAAAACCTGACTTACAATTCTTACAGCCTCTTGGCTGCTGGTAGGAAACGTTTTGGATGGGTAATTTTCTGCCCGCCTGCTCCCGTACCATAAAAATGAAAAATAAAAATACTTTGACTTGACAACTATTTTAAATGTGATATACTTTCATTGTCAAATGATTTGATAATGAAAATATTTGACATGCAAACTAGTGCAAATATACCAGCACACAAAACCGAAAATAAACACAGAAAAAGGAGAACAGAAATATGTTGGAGAAAATCAAGGAAATCGTAGCAGATCAGTTAGGAATTGACGAGGATGATATCAAATTAGAGTCAAACTTCAAGGAGGATCTTGAGGCAGATTCATTAGATCTTTTCGAGCTTGTAATGGCACTCGAGGAGGAGTACGGAGTAGAAATCCCTTCAGAGGATTTAGAGAAAATCGCAACAGTAAACGACATCATTGAGTATCTTAAGAACAAAGGTGTAGAGGCTTAAAAGACATGGAAACAAGAATAACAAAGCTTCTTGGAATCAAATATCCGGTCATTCAGGGTGGCATGGCATGGGTAGCAACCCATGAGCTTGCCAGCGCTGTGTCAAATGCAGGCGGACTTGGCATCATCGGAGCAGGCGGAGCCCCGGCTTCATGGGTAAAGGAGCAGATAGTCGCTGCAAAGAAGGAGACCGATAAGCCGTTCGGAGTCAACCTCATGCTTATGAATCCGGAGGCTGATGAGATAGCAAAAATCATCGCCGAGGAAAAGGTAAAGGTAGTCACCACCGGCGCAGGAAACCCTGCAAAGTACATGGACATGTGGAAAGAAGCAGGCGTCATCGTAATCCCTGTAGTTGCAAGCGTAGCACTCGCAAAGCTCATGGAGAGAGGCGGGGCAAGTGCGGTAATCGCCGAGGGAATGGAGTCAGGCGGACATATCGGAGCACAGACTACCATGACACTTGTGCCACAGGTTGTTGATGCAGTGAGCATCCCTGTTATCGCAGCAGGCGGAATTGCAGACAACAGAGGCTTCAATGCAGCATTTGCACTCGGTGCAGAGGCAGTCCAGATGGGTACACGCTTTGTCACCGCAAAAGAATCGATAGTACATGAAAACTATAAGCAGAAGGTCATTAAGGCCAAGGATATAGATTCCGAGGTTACAGGAATGAGCACAGGCCATCCGATCAGAGTGCTCAGAAACAAGATGACCAGACAATATCTCAAGCTGGAAAAGGAAGGAGCTCCATTTGAAGAGCTCGAAAAAATGACACTTGGCGCACTCAGAAAAGCCGTTGTAGACGGAGATACCGTATATGGCAGCGTCATGGCAGGTCAGAGCGCAGGCCTCGTAAAGAAAGAGGAAACCTGCAAAGAAATCATTGAGGATGTAGTGGGACTGAACAAATAGACAGTATTCACTTTTACATGCAAATTTAAGGATACCGGGCCGCCTGCAAAGAGTGGCTTACGGTATCCTGTCAGAAATAAGGAGAAACCGAAAATGGGTAAGAGAGTATTTATGTTTCCCGGACAGGGCTCACAGTATATAGGAATGGGTAAGGAGTTTTACGATACAATGCCAAATGCAAAGGCAGTAATCGACCTTGCCAGTGAACAGACAGGCTTGGATATTCCGGCATTATGCTTTGAGGAAAATGACAAGCTGAACATTACAGAGTACACACAGATATGTATGCTTGCAGTTGAGGCAGCTATATATCAGGCAATCATTGACAAAGGTATCACACCTGATGTCACAGCAGGCTTAAGCCTTGGGGAATATGGTGCTCTCATCGCATCAGGAGCCATGACTATGGCAGATGCATTCGCAGTTGTCAGAAAAAGAGGAATCTACATGCAGGAGGCAGTTCCTACAGGTGGAGCCATGACAGCGGTTTTAGGACTTGATCCGCAGGTCATTGAGGATATTTGCAAAAAGACAGCAGATGAGACAAATTCAGTGGTATCGGTAGCCAACTATAACTGCCCGGGACAGATTGTTATCACAGGAGAAAAGGCAGCAGTAGATGCCGCCGCAGCAGCATGCAGCGAGGCAGGCGCCAAGAGATGCGTACCGCTCAAGGTCAGCGGACCTTTCCATTCAGCAATGCTTAAGGGTGCAGGAGAAAAGCTCGCAGATGCACTTGAGAGTGTAGAAATCCACGATATCAAGGTGCCATATATCACAAATGTCACAGCAGACTATGTGAAGTCACCGGCAGACGTCAAGGATTATCTGACAAAGCAGGTTTCATCGTCAGTACGCTGGCAGCAGACCATCGAGCGCCTTATCGCAGACGGTGCAGATGAGTTCGTGGAAATCGGACCGGGACGCTCACTCAGCGGATTTATGAGAAAGATAAATAGAGACGTAAAAGTCGTAAACATAGACAAACTGGAGGATTTTGAAAAGTATGTTAACAGGTAAAAATGCCCTGGTTACAGGCGCAAGCCGTGGAATTGGAAGACAGATAGCTCTTACACTTGCCGCAGCACACGCCTTTGTAATAGTAAATTATAATGGTTCAAAGGAAAAGGCAGATGCCGTTGTTGCAGAGATAAAGGCAGCAGGCGGTGATGCAGTTTCTTATCAGTGCAATGTATCTGATTTTGACGAGTGCCAGAATATGATAACAGCGCTCATCAAGGAGTACAAGCACATAGATATCCTCGTAAACAACGCAGGAATCACAAGAGACGGTCTCATCATGAAGATGAGCGAGGCAGACTATGACGCAGTGCTCGACACAAACCTTAAGGGTGCGTTCAACACAATCCGTCATATGTCACGCTATTTCTTGAAGCAGAAATCAGGAAGAATTATCAATATTTCATCAGTTTCCGGAATACTCGGAAATGCAGGACAGGCCAACTACAGCGCCAGCAAGGCAGGAGTTATAGGACTCACAAAGGCTGTAGCCAGAGAGCTTGCCAGCCGTGGAATCACAGCAAACGCAGTGGCACCGGGCTTTGTAGAGACCGAGATGACAGATGTGCTTGCCGATGCGGCAAAGGAGAATCTTTTATCACAGATTCCGCTTGGCAGACCGGGAAACACAAAGGATATCGCAAACGCAGTATTATTTTTAGCATCAGATGCAGCAGGCTACATCACAGGCCAGGTGCTGTCTGTTGACGGAGGAATGGCAATATGAGTAGAAGAGTAGTTGTAACAGGACTTGGAGCAGTAACACCAATCGGAAATAATGTGGACGATTTCTGGACATCGGTAAAGGCCGGAAAAATCGGATTTGACCACATCACAAAATTTGACACAACAGATTATAAATGTCACATTGCAGCAGAGCTTAAGGATTTTAACCCGCAGGATTTTATGGACAGAAAGGCTGCAAAGAGAATGGAGCCATTCTCACAGTACGCTGTGGCTGCAGCAAAGCAGGCAATTGATGATAGCGGACTTGATATCGAAAAGGAAGATCCATACATGGTTGGATGTGCCATCGGTTCAGGTATCGGAAGTCTTCAGGCTATGGAGCGCGAGACACAAAAGCTTTATGAAAAGGGCCCAAACAGAGTAAATCCTCTGCTTGTTCCGCTTATGATCTGTAACATGGCAGCAGGAAATGTTTCCATCCAGTTCGGTCTCAAGGGAAAGAGTATCAATGATGTAACAGCCTGTGCTACAGGAACAAACACAATCGGTGAGGCATACAGAAGCATCCAGTACGGTGAGGCTGACGTGATGGTAGCCGGTGGTACAGAGGGCAGTGTATGTCCTATCGGAATTGCAGGATTTACAGCACTTACAGCGCTTTCTACAGTAGATGATCCGGCAAAGTGCTCACTTCCGTTTGACAAGAACAGAAGCGGCTTTGTAATGGGTGAGGGCGCAGGAGTAGTTATCCTTGAAGAGCTTGAGCATGCAAAGGCAAGAGGTGCAAAGATTTATGCAGAGGTAGTCGGATACGGCTGCTCATCTGATGCATACCATATCACATCTCCGCAGGAGGATGGCGCAGGCGCAGCAAGAGCCATGACCAATGCCATGAGAGATGCAGGTGTCACACCGGCAGATGTAAAATATATCAATGCTCACGGAACAGGCACACATCACAATGATCTCTTTGAGACAAGAGCAATCAAGCTTGCGTTCGGTGATGAGGCTGCAAATCTTAAAATCAATTCAACAAAGTCTATGATAGGACATCTGCTCGGAGCAGCGGGAGCTGTTGAGTTTATAACATGTGTGAAGGAAATCCAGGATGGATTTATACATAAGACTGTTGGCTATGAGACTCCTGATGAGGAGATTGACCTCAATTACTGCAAGGACAGCTATGAGGAGCCTGTTGAGTATGCACTGAGCAATTCACTGGGATTTGGTGGACATAATGCAAGTATTCTGCTCAAGGCTTATAAATAAATAGCTTCTGCTTTTTAGGGCTTCGCGAATTTAGACTGTGAGGTCCGGTGGAGCACACAGTATATTCCTCATAAAAAATATGAAGTCAGTCACGGCATTTTGCACGGACAGGCTGTGATATGGTGTTAGTGCTTCATGCTATTGGAGTGGATGGAACGCCGTGACAGTTCATATTTTTTATTCAGAACACACTGTGTGCTTCCCGGCTCCACTTTGTTGAGCGCGAAGCATGTAGATAAATTGCTACTGCTTTTTAGGGCTTCGCGAATTTAGGCTGTGAGGTCCGGTGAAGCACACAGTATATTCCTCATAAAAAATATGAAATCAGTCACGGCATTTTGCACGGACAGGCTGTGATATGGTGTTAGCGCTTCATGCTATTGGAGCAGATGGAACGCCGTGACAGTTCATATTTTTTATTCAGAACACACTGTGTGCTTCCCGGCTCCACGTTGCGGAGCGCGGAGCATGTAGATAGTTTAGAGCGAATTGAGAAAGGATAGATGTATATGTCAATTATGAATACGCAGCAGATTATGGATATTCTGCCGCACCGCAGTCCGTTTCTTCTCATTGATACGGTTGAGGAACTGGAGCCGGGCGTAAAGTGTGTGGCTAAGAAGAATGTGACTATGAATGAACCACATTTTATGGGACATTTTCCGGGAAATCCGGTGATGCCGGGAGTGCTTATTATTGAGGCTTTGGCGCAGACCGGTGCAGTTGCCATTCTTTGTCAGGATGAGTGGAAGGGCAAGACTGCATATTTTGCAGGCATCAATAATGCCAAGTTCAAGCAGAAGGTGGTTCCGGGAGATACGCTGGAGCTGACCACTGAGATTATAAAGGTTAAGGGTCCTATCGGTGTGGGCAAGGCTGTTGCCAGGGTAAATGGCAAGGTTGCCTGTATGGCGGAGCTTACATTTGCAATAGGTTAATTGCATAAGGAGACATGATGAAGTTATTCAAGAAGAAAGATAAAAATATAGAGGCTGAAGAGACTTTAGCCAAGAACGCTGAGAGCGAAAAAACAGCCGCAGATGGCAAAAATGCCGGTGTAGCACAGGAAACAAAAGAGGATGCCCCTGAGACAATCGTTTGTCCCAAGTGTGGCAAGACTGTGCTCAAATCAGTTGTAAAACAGCACAAATACGTCTGCTATGAGTGTAATTATTATTTCCGTGTGCGTGCTAAAAACAGAATCAGAATGGTTTCCGACAAGGAAGCATTTGAGCCATGGTTTACAGAGCTTACAACAGGAAATCCTCTCAATTTCCCTGAGTATGAGGAGAAAATTGCAAAGACTCAGGAGAAAACAGGACTTTCTGAGGGTATTGTCATCGGTAAGACAAAGATTTACGGCGAGGAGACAGTGCTTGGTGTAATTGATTCAAGATTTATGATGGGAAGCATGGGCCATGTGGTTGGTGAGAAAATCACAAGCGCATTTGAACGTGCCACAGAGGAAAGACTTCCGGTTATATTATTCTGCTGTTCAGGCGGTGCCAGAATGCAGGAGGGTATCATTTCGCTGATGCAGATGGCAAAGACCTCAGCCGCAGCAAAACGTCATTCAGAGGCAGGACTTTTATATGTGCCTGTACTCACAGATCCTACAACAGGTGGTGTGACAGCCAGCTTTGCAATGCTTGGAGACATCATTCTTGCAGAGCCAAAGGCACTTATCGGCTTTGCGGGTCCTCGTGTTATCGAGCAGACCATCGGACAGAAGCTGCCTGAGGGCTTCCAGAGGGCAGAGTTCCAGCTTGAGCACGGCTTTGTAGATATGATAGTTGAGCGTGAGGATTTAAAGAAGACTCTTTACAAGATTTTACGTGCTCACAGACCTACCACAGGCTATGCCAATTTTGACCCGCTTCACTCAGACGACAATTACGAGCCGACAGAGCTTATGAAGGAGCGCGAGGCAAAGGCTAAGCCATTTAAGGTATGGGACAAGGTCAGCGCCGCAAGACAGATTAAGAGACTTGCATCGGTTGACTATATGGACTATATCTTTGATGAGTTTATGGAGCTGCACGGAGACAGATATTTCCGCGATGACCCGGCTATCGTAGGCGGAATCGCATATTTAGACGGCCAGCCGGTTACAGTTATCGGTGTCCACAAGGGAAAAGACCTTGAGGACTGCGCAAAGAGAAACTATGGTATGCCATCACCGGAGGGCTACCGCAAGGCACTGCGCCTCATGAAGCAGGCAGAGAAATTCAACCGTCCGATCATAACCTTTGTCAATACATCAGGAGCTTATCCGGGAATGGAAGCAGAGGAAAACGGACAGGGTGAGGCAATCGCAAGAAACCTTTATGAGATGAGCGGCATCAAGGTGCCAATCCTTTGTCTCATGATAGGAGAAGGCGGAAGCGGCGGAGCTTTAGCTCTTTCTGTAGGAAATGAAGTGTGGATGATGGAAAATGCCACATACTCAATCCTTTCGCCAGAAGGCTTTGCATCTATCCTCTGGAAGGACGGAAAGCGTGCAAAGGAAGCCGCAGAGGTAATGAAGATTACAGCACACGACTTAAAGGAGCTTGATGTCGTGGATGATATAATACCTGAGTTTGGCGGAGCCGACGAGGATGCCCTTTCATCAATCGGAAACTACATGAAGGGCAACATGAAGAAATTCTTGGAAAAAGAAAGCAAATTGACAAAGGACCAGCTCTTGGAGGAAAGATACAAGCGTTTCCGCAAGTTCTAGTCCCGGAAAGGAAATTCTATGAAGATAGTTGGAACAGGAAGCTGCCTGCCACAGAGAGTGGTCTCAAACGATGACCTGGCAGCCATAATGGACACATCTGACGAGTGGATCAGCTCGCGTACAGGAATAAGAAACAGACACATTGCAACGACTGAGACAACCACCTCACTTGCCTGTGATGCAGTAAAAAGTGCGCTGCAGGATGCGGGGATTGACGGAAGTGAGATAGACTTGATAATAGCGGCAAGCGTATCCACAGACAAAATCGTTCCATCGCTCGCATGTCAGATTCAGGCTGAGATAGGTGCAGGCAGTGCAGTGGCATTTGACATAAATGCCGCATGTTCAGGCTTTTTATTCGGGCTTGCCACAGCGGATGCATATTTTAAGACCGGCAGGTTTCACAAGGCAGTCGTAGTGGGAGCAGAGGTTCTTTCAAAAATAATGGACTGGAATGACAGAAGCACCTGTGTACTCTTCGGAGACGGAGCAGGAGCAGCCGTTGTGACAGACGAGGGCGATGCTTTTAAGGGCTTTGTACAGGGCTCGGACGGAAAAGGCGGTGAGGCGCTTGACGGAGACAATCGTCCTGTAGTCAATCCGTTTACCGACAATGGAAAGCAGTCTGCACTCGGTGGCTATGTAACCATGGACGGTCCTGCTGTATACAAGTTTGCGGTAAAGACAGTGCCAAAGGCTATAAATGAGCTGCTTGATGAAATCGGCTGGAGCGTAGATGATGTGGATGTCTATGTGCTGCATCAGGCCAATATCCGTATTATTGAGTCGGTTGCCAAGAGGCTTAAGCAGCCTATGGACAAATTTCCAACCAATTTACAGCAGTGTGGAAATATTTCTGCGGCAAGTGTGCCGATTTTGCTTGATAAAGTCCGCAAAGATGGTATGATAAAGCATGAGGAAAAAATAATTTTATCAGGCTTTGGAGCAGGACTTACATGGGGAGCCTGCGCCATAGAGTGGCAATAGAAAGAGGTATTTATGACGGCAGATGAAACTTTAAATGAATTATTGGTGTGTCTGTTCAAGGATTTGACAGAGATAGAGGGCAGATGTCTGATAACAGACGAATTTTCTGATATTTCTATCAACGATATGCATATAATAGAGGCAATAGGAGTCGATGAGCCAAAGCGCTCCGGCACCGTAGCCAAGCTTATGTCTATCACTCTGGGCACACTGACAAAGGCAATAGATGGTCTCACCCGCAAGGGATACGTGAACCGTATCCGCAGTGAGGAGGATAAGCGTGTGGTAAAGCTCTCACTCACCGACAAGGGAAAGAGTGCATACTATCATCATGAGCAGTTTCACCGTCATATGATAGAGCATATAAAGGACGGTCTTTCGGATGCCGAAATGAAAGTTCTTATAACTTCACTTGCAAAACTCTCGGATTATTTCAAGGTGGTATATTCCGATGATGAGGAGAATCAGTACCAAAACTGGGATAATATAAATGAAGATAATAAATAAAATGAATTTTTTTTATATAAAACTTTCAAAAATTACTTGATTATAGCAATAGATTTATATAAAATAAACTTGTTGATGTGAAAAATAATTTTGTAAAGGAGATATAAAAATGAGCTATGTTGATGAAGTACTCGCAGTAGTACAGAAGAAAAACGCTGACCAGCCTGAGTTTTTACAGGCAGTAACAGAGGTACTTGATTCTTTAAGACCTGTAATCGAGGCAAATGAGGAGCTTTACAGAAAGAACGCTATCCTCGAGAGAATCACAGAGCCGGATCGTCAGATCATGTTCAGAGTACCATGGGTAGATGACAATGGTCAGGTACAGGTAAACAGAGGTTTCCGTGTACAGTTCAATAATTCCATTGGACCATATAAGGGAGGTTTAAGACTTCATCCTTCTGTAAACCTGGGTATTATCAAGTTCTTAGGTTTCGAGCAGGTATTTAAGAATTCTCTTACAACACTTCCAATCGGTGGTGGTAAAGGTGGTTCTGATTTCGATCCTAAGGGTAAATCTGACAGAGAGATCATGGCATTCTGCCAGAGCTTCATGACAGAACTTTGCAAATATATCGGAGCAGACGTTGACGTACCGGCCGGAGATATCGGAACAGGTGCAAGAGAGATCGGCTTCTTATTTGGACAGTATAAGAGAATTCGTGGATCATACGAAGGTGTGCTGACTGGTAAGGGTCTTACCTATGGTGGATCTCTTGCACGTACACAGGCTACCGGATATGGTCTGTTATATCTTACTAACGCATTATGGAAAGATCATGGTATGAGCCTTGAGGGAAAGACAGCAGCAGTTTCCGGATCTGGTAACGTTGCTATCTACGCAATCGAGAAGGCACAGCAGCTCGGTGTCAAGGTTGTAACATGTTCTGATTCTACCGGATGGATTTATGATCCAAACGGAATTGATGTTGCTCTTCTTAAGGAAGTTAAGGAAGTTAAGCGTGCCCGTCTTACTGAGTATGCAGCTGCTAAGTCAACTGCTGAGTATCATGCAAAGCAGAACGGTGAGCACGGTGTATGGCAGTACAAGGTAGATCTTGCTCTTCCATGTGCGACTCAGAATGAGTTAGACATTGAGGATGCCAAGATGCTCGTTGCTAACGGTGTTACATCTGTAACAGAGGGTGCTAACATGCCTACAACTCTTGAGGCTACAAAATACCTTCAGGAGAACGGAGTACTCTTCGTAGGTGGTAAAGCTGCCAATGCAGGTGGTGTTGCTACATCAGCACTTGAGATGAGCCAGAACTCTGAGAGACTTTCATGGACATTCGAGGAGGTTGACGGAAAGCTCAAGGGCATTATGGAGACAATCTACGCTAACATCAGTGATGCTGCTAAGAGATACAATGCAACAGTTGGTGGAAAGACTGACTATGTTGCAGGTGCAAATATCGCAGGCTTTGAGAAAGTAGTTGACGCTATGCTTGCACAGGGTGTTTGCTAATCTTGTAGGCACTTATTGAATAATGACTATAAAAACCCCTCCCACAGATAGAAGTCTGTGGGAGGGGTTTTGTAATAATATTTCAAAGAGAAAACTAATTTATTTTTTATTAGCAAATGCTTTAATACCGCCTGCTACAAAAAGTATAGAGGCAATAATAATGCCGGACACAAGCACAATAGCGTAAACATTGGCATTCACGCAGATATTGGAAGTCCAGTCAGAAAAATTCACGGACTTTATAGTGATTTGTCTGGTGCCAAAAATTAAAAACTCGCATATGTCATCGGCAAAAGCTGTCCAAACCGAAGCTATCAAAACTATAATTGCGGATTTTATAAATCTGTTTGCGTTTAAATATCGTGCATCAAAGAATATGAGCCAGGCCGCAAGTACAAAGACAAATGCTATAATACAGCCGGCCTTCATTCCGGCAACATCGTTTGTATGACCACTCACCTCAATGATTGTGAGGAAAAGCCATAAGGTATCCCACAGCATAGTGATAAGAGCTTTTTTGTCTGATAAAACAGGTGGAAGCTCAATTCCTCTGATGACAAACGGAAAAAGAACAATTGATAATCCAAATATAGTTGGAACAGACCAAAGCATAAATTCATTTGAACTATACATTCTGTCAACAAAAAAGAATATCAAAAGCAGAGCAAAAACACCGCAGATTATGCATTTGGTCAGTTTTTTCTGCTGTGCCATAAGTGGAACAACTGTCATTGCAGCTACAAGAAGCATAGAGGCTGTTACCACCGCAAAGGTATTTAAACCACCGCCATTTGACAGACACACTATGAATGTGATGAGTATTGGGATAAGCAGTAGTCCGGCTATTATGACTCCGGTCTTGTAGGCAGCAGATTTTTCCTTTTTCTCATGCTGCTTTAATACACGGTCGGCCTCTTTTTTTATCATTGAATCAATAGAATCGTTTTTTAGCTCATTGTATGTATTTTGACATTTTTCACAAGTCTTAAGGTGTTTTTCAACAAGCCTTTTGCTTGAGGGACTGCATACATCGTCATAGTATAGTGGGAGTAAATCCTGAACTATATTGCAGGTTTCATCGGTTGATTGTGTAATTGGATTATTCATTTCTATCCATCCTTTCTTTGATTTTCAGTCTGGCTCTATGGTAAGTTACCCGTGCCCAGTTCTCTGTTTTTCCAAATATCATGCCTATTTGGGAGAATGGCAATTCACCAAATATTCGAAGCTGAAAGACCTCCTTGTAGGGCTCATCAAGCTCGTGCAGTATAAGATGAATCTGAAGATCGGTATCTTTATTTTCTAGGCTTTTTACCATATTATCGGGTTGTTCTAGCTGCTCTTCGTCAAGCTCTGTAAATTTTGTGCTTTTTCGGCATTCGTCCATTGCCAGATTTCTTGCTATGCTGCAAAGCCAGGTCTGTTCGCTTGATTTGCCGGCATATGCCTTTTTTGCGGTCATGGCCTTATAAAAAGTATTCTGGGTAATTTCCTCAGCCTGATGTTGATTTTTTACAATTGTCATTACATATGAGTATACTTGCAAGTAATAGGAATTGTACAATTTCTCATAATCCAGAACTGTCACCTCCTTTGTTCATAGGTTAGACGTAGAAAGGATTGTTTTGTTACAAAAAATTTTAAGATTTTTAGATTATATCATAAAAGGTAGTTATAAGGCAGGTGGAAATAAGCATATATTTACAGACCAAGAGCTTTACGAAGAATACAACCTTACTGATGAAGAAATAAATATCATAGAATCAGTCATCAAAGAACGAAAATAACAATACCAATACCCTTTGTCATGTGGTAAAATAAAGAAAAACCTATTATGAAACCTAAGGGAGGATTGGACATGAAAATTTTGAAAAGTATTCTTAATTATATTCCATTAGCCACGTTTATCATATTTGTGGTTACTGATGGAATTATTTCTTTAACATCGGCATTAATTTTTGTTATTTGCACGATTGGTCTACTGATTAATTGGAAAAGAAAAAAACCAGCGATGAAGAATTAAGAAAATTCCAATTTATCAATTACAGGTGACATTGAAAGAGTCAGCCCATTCAAGGTGCTGGCTCTTTAAAAATTATATTCTAATAAATTGCACGACAACTTATAAAAAATATGCTCCACATTATAAAAATAATCTTGACATACAAGCCTCAAAGGATTATTATAGTTAGCGTAAGCTAATTAAATAATTATTCTTCAGGGCAGGGTGCAATTCCCTACCGGTGGTATAGCCCACGAGCCGCAAGGCATGATTCGGTGAGATTCCGAGGCCGACAGTAAAGTCTGGATGAAAGAAGATGCGAATATGATATATGCAGAGTATAGATAGCTGGGTTTTAGATTCAGTTTCAGATATAGATACAGCACATATCATAGTTATAACAGATATCTACTCTGGAGTGTTTTGATACATTCCAGATTTTTTTATCTCAAAATACCTTTTGACACTCTTATCATGAAATGCAGTTAGTGCATATTTTTTTGAGATTATGATATTTGAAATTACTAGGCCCTGAACATTAATAGTTTGGGGCTTTTTTAGTGGGCATATAAAGAATATGCAGAAAGGAACTCAAATGACTGATGAACAATATATGAGAAGGGCGATTGAGCTTGCAAAGCGCGGCATGGGATATACATCGCCAAACCCGATGGTCGGAGCTGTGATTGTAAAGGACGGCAGGATAATCGGAGAGGGCTGGCATGAGAGATACGGAGAGCTGCACGCGGAAAGAAATGCGTTAAAGCATTGCAAGGAATTGCCACAGGGAGCGGATATGTATGTGACTCTCGAGCCCTGCTGTCATCATGGCAAGCAACCGCCATGTGTGGAGGCAGTGATAGAAGCCGGTATAAAAAAAGTATATGTGGGCTCGGATGACCCGAATCCGCTTGTCGCCGGAGGCGGTATCAAAATCCTTAAAGAGCATGGGATAGAGGTTGTCACGCAGGTGCTTAAAGACGAGTGCGACAGGCTGAACGATGTATTCTTTTACTTTATACAGACCAGACGTCCATATGTCGCTATGAAATATGCCATGACGATGGATGGAAAGATAGCCACATATTCAGGACTATCAAAGTGGATAACAGGAGAAAAAGCGAGAGAACATGTGCAAAACCTGCGCCACAGATATAAAGCAATAATGGCAGGAATAGGAACAGTGCTTGCAGACGATCCACTGCTTACATGCAGAATCGAGGGCGGAGTAAATCCAATCCGCATAATATGCGATACCCACCTTAAGCTTCCACTGGAATCGCAGATAGTAAATACTGCAAAGGAAGTGCCGACGATTGTTGCAGTCAGTGAGCGATATCGTGAAACCGCACAGTCAGAAGCCTTACCTGATACTGAAAAAGATAGTATAGAAGAAAACAATAATTATCAAAAAAACAGAAAAATAACACGGCTTGAAGAAAACGGAATAGAAATTCTGTATGTAGCTGAAAAAAACGGTCATATTGATTTAAATGACCTCATGCAAAAGCTCGGCGAAAGAAGCATAGACAGCATTTTGCTTGAGGGAGGCGGAATACTCAACTGGTCAGCCCTTAAGAGCGGGATTGTGAATAAGGTATACGCTTACATTGCACCAAAGCTTTTCGGCGGAGCGGATGCAAAAACTCCGATAGAGGGAATGGGAACCGACTCACCGGCACATGCCGTGATGCTTGGAAACAGTAAGGTAACAAAGCTTGGTGATGATTTCCTCATCGAGTGTGATGTTGTGTAATTGATGTAATTGTTACTGTTTCGCCTTGGTGAGACCGGAAACAATTTGCCATGTAAATTATGCAAATGAGTGTGAGGAAAATATAGAAAAAGAAAGGCGATACACAATGTTCACAGGAATAGTTGAAGAAGTTGGAACAATAGATACAATTTCACGTGGAGCAAACTCAGCAGTACTTACAATCAGAGCTGAAAAAGTGCTAGCTGGAACAAAGGTCGGAGACAGCATAGCGGTAAACGGTATCTGCCTCACGGTCACAAGGCTCATGCCACATGCGTTTACAGCGGATGTCATGCACGAGACGCTAAACCGTTCATCGCTTGCAAATGCGATGAGAGGAGCACATGTCAATTTGGAGCGTGCGATGGCGGCAGATGGCAGATTTGGCGGGCACATAGTGTCGGGACATGTTGACGGAACAGGCAGGATTGTGGAGGTCAAAAAGGATGACAATGCCATCTGGTATACAATACAGGCCACACCACAGCTCATGCGCTATATAGTCGAGAAGGGCTCCATCACAATCGATGGAATAAGCCTCACAGTCGCAAAGGTGGCAGAGGATAATTTCTCGATATCAGCGATACCGCACACAGTAAGCCAGACTGTTCTAAAGGACAGAAAGGTGGGAGCTGTCGTGAATCTGGAAACAGATATCATAGGAAAATATGTTGAGAAGCTGTTGTTTAAAGGGCAGTCGGATGGAATAACAGAAGAAATGACAGGAACACAGACAATTAAGGAAAATGTACCACATAAATCCGGCGAAAATAAAAAACAACCGGAAGGAATAACAAGAGATTTCCTGGCAAAATACGGCTTCTAACATAAAAGCATGGGTATCGTGCGGGTTTGCAAATGTGCGTGGGGATGAAGGGTTAAAAATCATGTAACGCAATAGCTATAAAATCACAATAGAAAGACGAGGACATAAAATATGAAATTCAACACAGTAGAAGAAGCACTTGATGAGCTTCGTGCAGGAAAAATAATACTTGTCACAGATGATGAGGACAGAGAGAATGAGGGCGATTTCATCTGTGCGGCAGAATTTGCCACAACAGAAAACATCAACTTTATGGCGATGCACGGCAAGGGTCTGATATGCATGCCGATGTCGCAGGAATATGTAAAGAAGCTTCGTTTTCCGCAGATGGTGCAGGAAAATACAGACAATCATGAGACAGCATTTACAGTATCAATAGACCATGTCTCAACAACCACAGGAATTTCCGCAGCAGAGCGCTCAATCACCGCAATGAAATGTGTCTCTGATGACGCAAAGCCTGAGGGTTTCAGACGTCCGGGCCACATGTTTCCGCTTCTTGCAAAGAAAAACGGCGTACTGGAGAGAAACGGACACACAGAGGCAACAGTCGATTTATGCAGGCTCGCAGGACTAAAGGAATGTGGACTGTGCTGTGAGATAATGCGTGAGGACGGTACCATGATGCGCACAACAGAGCTCATGGAGCTTGCAAAAAAATGGGACATCAAGTTCATCACAATAGCGGCACTTCAGGAATACAGAAAGATACATGAAAAGCTCGTTGACCGTGTCACAGAGGTAAAGCTGCCGACCAAATACGGCGAATTCAAGGCATATGGCTTCGTCAACAGATTAAACGGAGAACATCATTCAGGAGCAGGGAATGGACACACTCGAAGCAAATCTGGCACTCGGCTTTGCCGGAGATGAGCGCGAGTACTATATCGGAGCCCAGATATTAAGAGAGCTTGGCGTACACAGTCTGCGCCTTCTCACAAATAACCCTGACAAGGTATACCAGCTCTCAGAGTTTGGCATGGAAATCAGCGAGCGTGTGCCGATCCAGATGAGCGCCACCGCGCATGACCTGTTTTATCTGAAAACCAAGCAGAAACGCATGGGACACATACTCTCATATTAGTACACCGCATCGAGCGTTTTTGCAATGTGTGCGGGGATTCTGAATAGTAACAAATTCTAAATAGTTAATAATTGCAGATAAACTCATCTGAGTAAAAATAAAAAACATAAGGAGAACAAAAAATGAACGTAATCGAAGGAAAAATGACACAGGATGGAATCAAGGTAGGAATCGTAGTAGCAAGATTCAATGAATTTATCACATCAAAGCTCTTAGGAGGAGCAAAGGACGGACTCGTAAGACACGACGTGCCGGAGGAAAACATAGATGTAGCATGGGTGCCGGGAGCATTCGAGATACCACTCATCGCAAAGAAGATGGCAAAAAGTGGAAAATACGATGCAATCATCTGCCTCGGAGCAGTAATCAGAGGTGCAACAAGCCACTATGACTATGTGTGCAACGAAGTATCAAAGGGAATCGCATCAGTATCACTCGAATCAGAAATCCCGGTAATGTTTGGAGTAGTCACCACTAAAAACATCGAGCAGGCAATAGAAAGAGCCGGAACAAAAGCCGGAAACAAAGGATATGACTGTGCGCTCGGTGCAATCGAAATGATAAATCTCGTCAGACAAATCGGATAATATAATTATATGATTAAAGGGTCAAAAGGTATCATCGATGCATGCTTGCATGTAATTCGTTGTATACCTTTTGACCCTCATATCATTATATAGAATAATAGCATAATCCCCCGAGGTTCAAATATCTTTGATATTTGGACCTCGAATACTTATTATATCTCAAATTGTAAATTACTGTCACAACGTAAGTGGCGTAAGCGCCGGGCATCCGGCAGCGCACACGCACTCCCACGCCTGCGAATAGCGAAGCTGCATAGAGACTGTAGAATTATGCCCAAGAAAAACAGAAATGCCCGGCCATGGACGGCCGGGCAAGGCGTTATGCGCCATGGAAGGCGCATAAAAGCCGGTTTCGTCAAGCATAGAACCACCCCAAGGCATAATTCGTACAGTCTCTTAGCAGCGTAGCGTAGCAGGCGCGGGAGTGCGTGTGCGCTGCACGGATGCCCGGCGCTTACGCCACGCCCTCCCAACAAAAAAGAAGAAAAATTTAATATCTAAAGAATTGCACGAAAAATCTGTATATAGTATAATGATAGTTCAGGAAAACAAAACGGAGGACCATGAATTTTGATAGATATACATTGCCATTTATTATACGGAGTGGATGACGGCTCAAAGTCGCTCGAGGAATCAGTAGAGATGCTCAAGATAGCCAAAAAGCAGGGCATCACAGGCATAATCCTCACACCGCACCTGCGCCATGGAATGTTTAAGCATCCGCTTGAAAAGATAGAGCGACACTATAAAAAGCTGATGCCATATGCAAATAAGCTTGGAATAGAAATAAAGCTCGGCACAGAGTATCATGTGGCAACCGATATGATAGATGCCTTTCATGGTGGGCTGTGTCATACACTGGCAGATACACAGTATATACTCACAGAGTATTCACATTCCAGCGAATACTCGTTTGTATACAAGATGACGCGCGAAGCTATATTTGCAGGATATATACCGGTGATAGCACATGTTGAGAGATATGAGTGTCTCAGTGATATAAGCCGTATAGAGGATTTGCAGGAGCTGGGAGCGCTCATACAGGTTAATGCAGACTCAGTGCTTGGCATAGATGGCAGACACTTCAAGAGATACACAAAGAAGCTTTTGAAGGCAGGACTTGTTGATGTAATAGCAAGCGACAGCCACGGCACAAAGGAGCGCGTCTGCAACATGAAAAAATGCTATGAGTACGTGGCAAAGAAGTTCGGTGATGACTACGCGCAGGAAATCATGCAGACCACACCGGAAAATATAATAAACGGAAGATAATAAGTGTAAATGCGGGGATACGTAATGGAGAGAGAACAGGATTTTGACAACGAGATAGAGATAGACTTAAAGGATCTGTTTCTTGAGATAATTTCATATTGGCAGTGGATAATTCTTGTTACGATAGCAACAGGTGCAGTGGCATTTGCGATAAGCAGATTTATGATTACACCTATGTATGAATCTACATCTGAGCTCTATGTACTTTCAAAGAGCACATCCATCACAAGCCTTGCGGATATCCAGACAGGCACCAGCCTGACAAATGATTACATAGTTGTAGTAAAGGGACGTCCGGTGCTGGATCAGGTCATAGAAAATCTCAATCTGAATGAGAGCTACAAGACACTTGGCGGCAGGGTGACGCTTGATAATCCGTCCAACTCGCGAGTACTCAATATCACAGTAACGGATCCCGATCCGCAGATGGCAAAGACCATAGCAGATGAGATAGCAAAGGTCGCATCAGCATATATAGCGGAGAAGATGAAGCAGGATCCGCCGACTATCATCCAGAGCGGATATGATGATGGAGGCGCGGTAAGCCCTAATATCGGCAAAAACACAGTGATAGGAGCCTTTGCGGGAGCATTTCTGTCGATTGCGGTTATAGTGGTTTCTTATCTGTTCAATGATACAATCATAGATACAGAGGATGTGGAGAAGAAGCTTGGCATGAACGTGCTTGGTACACTTCCGCTTGATGAGGCGGAGGATGATGGCGAGCATGGAAAGGGTAGAAAACATAGCAGAGGCAGCCACAGAAAGAAAAGAAAAAAGAAATCGGCTTCAGTATAAGGAAGCCTGTATCAGGAGATGGGCAGATGGAATTAGTAAAATTTGGCAAGCTAAAAGAACAAAGCTATACGATGAAGGAATCACTTCGAGCTTTGAAGACAAATATACAGTTTTGCGGGGATGATATACGCACGCTTCTTGTGACAAGCTCTGTACCAAATGAAGGCAAAAGCACCGTGGCGCTTGATCTGGCGCGGTCGCTTACAGAGTCAGGAAATAGAGTGCTTTTCATAGATACTGATA
>PPYF01303902.1_pt1 | contig 38594 bp, 33 predicted proteins | sample 1559871 | NCBI WGS metagenome assembly PPYF01 (sample SAMN08240021, study PRJNA423297) | Human gut metagenome, whole genome shotgun sequencing project.
GGGTCTTTTCCGCCTGCTGTGCACCATTTTCCCTTGTAATACACAAAGTATTCCTGCGGAAAAATGGCTTCAGCAGGCGGAAAATCCCTCGCTGTTGGTCATATTCCCGGTTTTCAGATAGACCCTAAATTTCCATGAAGGAAGCCCCGGCTTCGCTGATGCGAAGCCGGGGCAGTGGTTTTTACTTGGAATGCTTAGCTGGCTCTGATGACCAGATCCTTGCGGATATATCTGGTGTCGCCGTCGGTCATGGGCATGGCCTCCACCGTGGCGTCATACCATTCCTGCGTGTCGGTGCTGCGCAGCTCGGTTTCGATCTGGTAGTCGCGGTAGGTGGTATCGCTCTTGCCCACGAAGTACATAACATGGTAGCCGTACTGGGACTCGATGATGCCGGTGTTGCCGGTCTGGCGGCTTTCGTCGAAGCACCAGTCGTTGAAGCTGGACACCATCTGGCCGGGGTAGACGTTCTCGTACAGGCCGCCGGTGGTGCCGTCGCCGTCGTCGGACTTCTCATTGGCCAGAGCAGCGAAGGAATCCTCGGTGGCGTCGCCGGACATCCACTCGTCCAGAATTTCCTCGGCCTTCTGCTTGGCAGCTTCCTTCTCCTCGTCGGAGTAGGTGGTGGTGCCGGTGGTGGAATCGGTGGTGCCGCCCTCAAACTTGATCAGAATGTGGCGCACGTTCACCAACGGGAAGGTGTTGTCGTTGGAACCGGTGAAGAACACGGCATAGTAGCCCTGCGTGGTCGTGGTTTCCTTGCCGTCATCATCGGTAGAGGTGGAAGTATTGGCGATGACAGTCTTGTCGCCTTCCTTGCGGGCGCTGTCGATGACCCAGTCTCTGATGGTGGCGGAGACGGAGGAATACTGCTGGTCGGTGTAGGCGGTGCTGGAAGCCTCGGTGTCCCGGTTGACATCCAGAGCGGCGATGGCGGCGTCAAAGTCCTCGACGGTGGCGACATCCTCGCCGATCAGGGAATCAGCGGCTTCCTTGGCGGCCTTCACGGCCTCATCGCTGTCCGCGTCAACCTCATCCGTCTGGAACTTGCTGGCGGCGAGGTAGTAGGTGTTGTAGGTGAAGGAGGAATACTTCTCGTAGTTCTCGCTCTCAGCGGCGCGCAGGTCGGCGTCGGTATAGGTCAGGGAAGACGAATAGCTGTTGCGGTAGGCACTGGCGAGGGCGTTGAGGGTAACGTACTGTCTGTAGCTTTCCTCCGTTGCGCCGTTGCCGTACTGGGCTTTCAGGAAGTCCTTGGTGCTGGAATAGCCGTACAGGTTGGCATAGAGCTTCATGTTGTTAATGGCGCTGTCGATATCGGCAAGATCGTCCTCGGACAGGGTGAAGCCTGCGGCCTCAGCGGCGTCTGCCAAGGCGTAGGCGCTGCGGGCATTGTCCTTGGCGGTGTTCAGAAAATCGTCCGCCCAGGTCAGGCCGGTGTCATTGTTGATGACCTGCTCGTTCAGGGGCTTGGAGGTGTCCAGACCAAGCATGGCGGCGTAGCTGCCGTAGTTGGAGTTAAAGCTGTTGATGGCGCTCATATAGAAGTAGTTCAGCTCGGCATTGCTGATCTCGTGATCGCCCACGGTCAGTGCCACGGTGTTCCGCTCGTGGACACCGCTGTTAGTGATGCTTCTGGTGACGCCAATGGCGATCGCGAATACCACCATGACAGCCAGAACGACGACAAAAATGGTGGTGTAAAGCGTCAGTTTCTTTGCTTCCTTCTGCTCAGCGACCTGTTTTTCTGTCATTTTGGCGGTCTGCTGCTCATTGCGAAGCTTCTTCTTGCTGGATGCGCTCATGTAATCAAATCCTCTCATTTGTCCTTTTGGTCATAACGCGATTGGTTTTACGCATAGACCAAAGTATTATAATCTATTTTCCCGCCGGTTTCAAGGGGCAATCTGCTGAAGAAGACGGAATTAGAAAAAAATTTACAGAAAATCTGCACCGGCTGCCCTACAAGGGCGCGTATATGACCCGCAGGTGCGATAACCAAGGGTGAGAAAAACGTTGCTAAGCCGAAGGCGATCTGGTCAGAGTTTCCCCCAATAAAAAACACGGGGAGCCGAAGCTCCCCATGCACCCCGCTTTAGCCGTATCGCATCCAATTATGACCTGCACGAAAAGGCAGGTGGGATGCCGCTCCCGACCATTACTGCTCCCAGCGTCCACCATCCGTCGATGCGGGGGCGGGAGGTCTGCAAACAGGCCGGGAAGTCTAACGTCCCAATAAGAAAATGTGGGTCCAAAAGGACACGCTACGCACCAAGCAGGAGGAATACCGCGCTTATTCCGCGTCCTCCGAGTAAAGAGAATCCATAATCAGGTCGTACACGGCCTGCAATTCCGCCTCGTCCTCGATGGCGCAGAGGATCGGCTCTCCGTCTTCCTCAATGGATTTGAAAATGCTGACCTCCAGATCCAACGAATCGGAACCGTCGTCGGCGGGAATGACTGCCATATAGGTATTGCCGTTGTACTCCAGTGTGCTGAGTACCTCCAGCTCGTATTCGGTGCCTTCCTCATCCACGATGGTGATGAAATCAGAACCGTATTGGTCTGCCAAGGAAATCGCCCCCCGCTTTTGATGCCTATATTCTACCGCAGGGCGCGCGCAAAATCAAGAGGTCATTTTGTACAGAAACAGGGCGGCATTTTAGGACAGAAAATCTTCCAGAAACTGATTCAGTTCGTCCTCTGACCGGACGGGAATGCCTTTTTCCAGAGCCTCCCGGTCGGCGTCGGGGAGGGAGGACACCTGACAGGGGAAAATCTGCTTCGGTTCGGAAGCGCCTTTGTCGAACAGCGCCAGATACCCCCGGAAGCACCCCAATGTGAGGTACAGAAGCAAAATAAGGCTTGCCGATTTTTTCAGCATATCATGCATTCCTCCTTTTGCTGCTAGTATTTCCCACAATTAAAACTTTATTTATAAATTGGGGCTTTCGTTTTTTCATCCGGTATGGTATAATGATATGAGTAGTGTTATGCGAATATGACACTGGTTATAATGGATTTACCAGGCAGGCACGTCCTGCTTCTATTGGAGGTACCCTATGGCAAACGAAAAAAGACCAAGGAGACGCAAGAAGCTCCGGCAGGAGTGGAATCCCCACTGGTCGCTGAAACTGCTGTATATGATCTTCTCCGTGGCCGGTTCCGTGCTGAAAATCGCTGTCGGCGCGGCGGCGACGGTTCTGCTGATCGTGCTGATCTGCGGTACGGTCTTTGTCGGCACGCTGGGAGATTATCTGCAGGAGGATATTCTGACGGAGGCCGCCGACTGGTCTCTGGACGACTACGATCTGGAACAGACCTCCTTCATTTATTATGTGGACAACCACGGCGATATCCAGCTGCTGCAGCAGATTTATACCACCACCGACCGTCAGTGGGCGTCCATTGACGAAATTCCCGAAGACCTGATTCACGCCGCCGTGGCCATCGAGGATAAACGGTTCTACGAGCATCAGGGCGTGGACTGGATCACCACCATGAAAGCCTGCCTGAATATGTTCTTCGGCGGCGACGAGCAGTTCGGCGGCTCCACCATCACCCAGCAGTTCATCAAAAACCACACGGGTGAAAAGAGCGTTACCGTCCAGCGAAAGGTCATGGAGATTTTCCGGGCGCAGATTTTCGAGCGGGAATACGACAAAGACCTTATCATGGAGTATTACCTCAACGAGATTTATCTGGGGCGGGGCTGCTACGGCGTCAAGAGCGCCGCGGCGGAGTATTTCGGCAAGGAGCTGCGGAACCTGACCACCGCCGAGTGCGCCAGCCTCATCAGCATCACCAATAACCCGTCCCTGTTCAACCCCTATTCCGAGAGCGTATATATGTACAAGGGCGAGGAGCGGGACGGCGCCGGACGGAACCGCTACCGTCAGCTGAACGTTCTGAGCGAAATGCTGGATCAGGACTATCTGACGCAGGAGGAGTACGATGCGGCTGTGGCGCAGGAAATGGTGTTCAAAGAGGGCATCGACGATGCCGACCGCTGGACGATCTGCGACAACTGCGGCTATGAGAACACCCGCAGCCACTTCACCGGCGAGGGGGATACCTGCTACTGCCCCCAGTGCGGCGAGCAGGTGGCCGTCAGCACCGACGCTTCCCAGCACATTTATTCGTGGTTCGTGGACGCTGTGATTGTGGACTTTGCCAGCTATCTGGCAGATCAGGACGGCAAGGTCTGGGATGACTTAAGCACTAACGACCAGAGCATCTACCTCAACCGCATCCAGAAGGGCGGCTACCATATTTATACCACCTTGGACATGGACGTGCAGAAGCAGGTGGACGCGGTTTATACCGACCTGAGCAACATTCCCACTACCCGCAGTGAGCAGCAGCTCCAGTCCGCCATCGTGGTCATCAATAACGAGACGGGCGACGTGGTTGCTTTGTCCGGCGGCGTGGGGGAGAAGACGACTTTCCTTGCCTACAACAAGGCTACGCAGGCGAAGCTCCAGACCGGTTCTTCCCAGAAGCCCATTTCCGTTTACGCCCCGGCCTTTGAGTCCGGCGAGGTCACACCGGCGTCGGTGATGAAAGACCTGCCCATGACCTATATCGACGGCAACAACTGGCCGAAGAACGACAACCGGCAGTACCAGTACGCGAGGACTGTCTATCAGGGCATTGTTTCCTCCGTCAACACCGTTTCTGCCCGGACGCTGGACACCATCGGCGCGGATTACGGATACAGCTTTGCCAAGTATAACTTTGGCCAAAGCTCCCTGACAGATCATTACCCCCTGCCAAACGGGCAGAGCCTGTCCGACGTGGGTCTGGCGCCTCTGGCGCTGGGCGCGCTGACGGTGGGTTCTACCGTGCGGGAGATGTCCGCCGCTTACGCGACCTTCGCCAACGACGGCGTTTACCGGGAGCCGAGACTGTTCACCAAGGTCTACGACAGCAACGGCAAAGTTGTGGTGGACAATGAGCAGGAGTCCCGGAAGATCCTCAGCCAGAAGACTGTGGATTATATGAACTACTGCCTGTTCAACGCGGCGAACAACGGCACCGGCGGCGCGGCCATCTTTGCGGGACAGAACATCGCGGGCAAGACCGGTACCACGTCTTCCAACCGCGACCGGTGGTTCTGCGGCTATACCACCCACTACACCGCAGCCGTATGGTGCGGCTACGACATCCCCGAACAGATCTACCTCACCGGCAGCAGCGCCAACCCGGCGGCACGGCTGTGGAAGGCGGTCATGCAGCCCATCCACGACGGCCTGCCCAGAGAAGGATTGTATAACGGCAACGCTTTCCACAGTGTGGGCGTGTGTCTGGATTCCGGCAAGAAAGCCACTGCGGCGTGCAGCGCCGACGTGCGCGGACTGGAGCGTGTGGTCTACGTGAACGTCTACGACGGCGACGAGCCGGAGGGAACCTGCGACAAGCACGTTCAGGTGGACTACTGCGTCACCGGCGGCGGTGTGGCGACGGACTACTGCTATATGTTCAGCGACGCCCAGATCGAGTCCCGGTCTCTCGTGAAGCTGACCCAGGCCGAGGTGGACGAGATCAAGGCGGCGGACGGCTTTGGACTGAACGATATTTACACCGCCAACTACTATGTATATCTCATCGATTCCGACGGTAACCCCGCTTCGTGGCACGGGTTCTACAACAACCTGAACAACGGTGTTGACGCGCCTTATATCATGTGCCCGCTGCACACCCAGAGCTCCTGGGAGGAGTATCAGCCCGGCGGTACGGAGGAAGACACCACCGGCGGCTGGGACAACAGCTCGGACGGCGGCTGGCATGGCGGCTGGGACGGCTTCGTCGGCTGAGATAAGGAGAAAGAGGGAGGAGACCCAATGCTCTGGATTTCCGATGAATGGAAGGAATATGAGGTGCTGGACACCAGCGGCGGCGAGCGGCTGGAACGGTGGGGCAAGTTCATTCTGGTGCGCCCTGACCCACAGGTGATCTGGGATACGCCACGGACGGTACCCCAATGGAAGCGCTATGATGCCCGCTATGTCCGCTCCAATACCGGCGGCGGACACTGGACGGACAACAAGCTTCCCGAGCGGTGGCAGATTCACTATAAGGACTACCTGACCTTTAACGTCAAGCCCATGAATTTCAAGCACACGGGCGTTTTCCCGGAACAGGCAGCGAACTGGGATTTCATCCGGGAGAAGGTGGCGGCGGCTTCCGCCTGCCGCCCTGTCCGGGTATTGAATCTGTTTGCCTATTCCGGCGGCGCGACACTGGCGGCGGCCGCCGGGGGAGCGGAGGTGTACCATGTGGACGCCTCCAAGGGCATGGTGGCATGGGCGAAGGAAAACGCCGTGGCTTCCGGCCTTACCGACCGGCCTATTCACTGGATCGTGGACGACTGCGGTAAGTTCATCCAGCGGGAGATCCGCCGGGGACGGCGCTATGACGGCATTATCATGGACCCGCCCAGCTATGGCCGTGGGCCAAGCGGTGAGATCTGGAAGATGGAGACCAGCTTTTACCCCTTCTTACAGGAGACGGTGAAGCTGCTGTCCGACGACCCGCTGTTCGTCATCATCAATTCGTACACCACCGGGCTTGCGCCCTCTGCCGTGGCTTACGCTTCCGACGTGGTGTTCGGGGCGGCGCATGGCGGCAAAACCGCTGCCGGTGAGCTGGGACTGCCGGTGAAGCAGTCCGGGCTGGTTCTTCCCTGCGGTGCCACCGGACGGTGGACGCCGTAACAAATAGGAGGATGCCTGATTTGAGCGACATAATTTCTGTAGAGCATCTGGCATACACGTACCCGGGCGTGGAGGACACGCCCGGTGTTCCCGTGTTTGCGGATTTGAATCTGACCATTGAAGAAGGCAGCTTTGTTGCCGTACTCGGCACCAACGGCTGCGGAAAATCCACCCTTGCCAAGCATTTCAACGCCATTCTGCTTCCCTCCGGGGGAAAGGTCTACGTCTGCGGCATCGACACCGCCAATGAAGACCGGCTTATTACCATTCGGCGAAACGTGGGCATGGTGTTTCAGAACCCGGACAACCAGATCGTGGCGAATGTGGTGGAGGAGGACGTTGCTTTCGGACCTGAGAATCTGGGCATTGCCAGCCCGGAAATTCGCCGCAGAGTGGACAGCGCCCTGAAACAGGTGGACATGTACGAGTACCGCACCCACGCGCCCCATTTGCTGTCCGGCGGACAGAAGCAGCGCATCGCCATCGCTGGCGTGATCGCCATGGAGCCGAAGTGCATCGTTCTGGACGAACCCACCGCCATGCTTGACCCAAGAGGACGCCGAGAGGTGATCGACACCATCGGACGGCTGAACCGGGAGAAGGGCATCACGGTGGTTCTGATCACCCACCACATGGACGAAGCGGCCAAAGCGCAGCGCGTCGTGGTGCTGGACAAGGGCAAGGTCGCGGCGGACGGCACGCCGAAGGAGGTCTTCTCCCAGGTGGAGCTGCTGCACGACATCGGACTTGCCGCACCGGAGACGGTGGAGCTGTGCTGGGAGCTGAATCAGGAGGGCTTTGACCTTCCGCTGGATAAATTAGACCCGAAAGAATGCGCGCAGGCACTTTACGATATGGTGATGGCCTGACCCGCTGGGAGGTATTTTCTTGAAACCCATTCTGGAAGTGAAGAATCTCACTTATATTTACAGCGCCGGGACGCCCTTTGAGCATAAGGCGCTGGATGACATATCTTTTTCCGTGGAGCGGGGAGAGTTTATTGGCATCATCGGCCACACCGGCTCCGGAAAATCCACCCTGATGCAGCAGCTGAACGGGCTGCTGAAGCCCACCTCCGGCACGGTGCTGCTGGACGGGCAGGACATCTGGTCGGACAAGAAGCTGACCCGGCAGGCGCGGTTCCGGGTGGGGCTGGTGTTCCAGTACCCGGAGTATCAGCTGTTTGAGGAAACCGTGTACAAGGACATTGCCTTCGGCCCCAAGAACATGGGGCTGTCAGCGGAGGAAGTCGATCGCCGCGTCCGGGAAGCCGCCGGGTTCGTGGGGCTTACGGAGCAGCAGCTGGAGGTTTCGCCCTTTGACCTTTCCGGCGGGCAGAAGCGCCGGGTGGCCATTGCGGGCGTCATTGCCATGGAGCCGGAAGTTCTCATTCTGGACGAACCCACCGCCGGCCTTGACCCCGTGGGACGCTCGGAAATTCTGGGCAACATCCAGTCCTACCGCAAGGCGAAGAACGCCACGATCATGATGGTTTCCCACTCCATGGAGGACGTGGCGCGGCTGACGGATCGCCTGCTGGTGATGAACGGCTCCAAGCTTGCCATGGACGCGCCCCCCGCGCAGGTTTTTACCCACGCTGAGGAACTGACCCAAATGGGACTGAACATACCCCAGGTGACCCAGGTCTTCCTGGAGCTGAAAAAACTGGGGCTGGACGTGAAAAACGTCTACACCATCGAGCAGGCCGCGGCGGAGATCAGGCGGCTCAAGGGGGGAAACTGCCATGCTTAAAGACATTACCCTCGGCCAGTATTTCCCGGGCAATTCCGTCATTCACCGCCTCGACCCCAGAACGAAGCTCATTGTTCTGGTCGTATACATGGTGACGCTTTTCGTTGCCTCCGGGTGGGTATCCTACGGCGTGCTGCTCCTGTTCCTGCTGACAGTAATCAAAATTTCCGCCATTCCGGGAAAATCCATCGTCCGGGGCATGAAGCCGCTGGTGATGATCCTTGTTTTCACCGGCGTGCTGAATCTGTTTTTTAACAAGGACGGCAGGGTGCTGGTGGATTTCTGGGGCATTACCATCACCACCGGCGGCGCGGAGCGTGCGGCCTTTATGCTGGTGCGTATTCTGATGCTGGTCACTGCGACCTTCCTGCTGACCTACACCACCTCGCCCATCTCCCTGACGGACGGGCTGGAAAGCCTGATGAATCCGCTGAAGGTCATCAAGGTGCCTGTCCATGAGCTGTCCATGATGATGTGCATTGCCCTGCGGTTCATCCCCACGCTGATCGAGGAAACGGATAAGATCATGTCCGCCCAAAAAGCCCGTGGTGCGGACTTTGAAAGCGGCAAGCTGATGGAGCGGGCAAAGGCGCTGATCCCCATTCTGGTGCCGCTGTTCATCAGCGCGTTCCGCCGTGCGGACGAGCTGGCCACCGCCATGGAGTGCCGCTGCTATCAGGGCGGCGAGGGGAGAACCAAGATGAAGCAGCTGCATTATCAGCGTAACGACTTTGCCGCCTTCGGCGCTGCGGCGCTGCTGACGGCGGCGGTTATTATTCTGAAAAAGTTTGGTATGTGAGGGAAATATGCGCAATATCGCCCTGTTTTTGACTTATCTCGGCACCCATTACCACGGCTGGCAGGTGCAGAAAAATCTGCCCACTGTAGCGGAGACCATGGAGAGGGCCGCCGCCATGGTGGTGGGGCATCCGGTGCATATGACGGGCTGCGGCCGGACGGACGCGGGTGTTCATGCGCGGGTGTACGTGGCGAATTTCCGCACGTCCTCCACCATCCCGGTGGAGCGGCTGCCCTATGCGCTGAATACCCACCTTCCCTGCGACATCGTGGTGACAAAAGCCTTTGAGGTTCATGAGAATTTCAACGCCATTGGCTCCTGCGCCCGGAAGGAATACACCTATCAGATTTACAATTCCCGGTTGAAAGATCCGTTTTATGTCAACCGTGCATGGTTTTACCCCCGGCACTTGGACGAGAACGTGATGCAGGCGGCGGCGAGCCAGTTTGTGGGCACCCACGATTTTGCCGCCGTAAGAAGCGTCGGCACGGATGTCAAATCCACCGTCCGCACTGTATACTATTACAATGTGGAGCGGCAGGGGGAGCTTGTCACCCTCAGGGTCTGCGCCAACGGTTTCCTTTACAACATGGCGCGGGCCATGGCGGGGACGGTAGTCTACGCCGCCGAGGGAAAGATACGCCCGGAGGAGATCGGCGAAATTCTGGCCTCCGGCAACCGCACCGCCGCCGGCCCGACAGTCCCGGCGGGAGGGCTGTACATGACCCGTCTGTGGTATGACGATGGAATCGAAAAGTTTGAGGTCGGAAGCGACGGAACAAGGTAACCGTTGTTCTGTCAAACAGGAGTGTAGTTTATGGAATTTGGTTCGCTGGAAGAGGTAGAGGTTCGCCATCTGTGGAAACATGAGCAATACGATTTTTCCAACTGGTTAGCCAGGCCGGAAAGCATAGAACGGCTCAATGATGTTCTTGGGCTTACCCTGACGGATGTGAAAAAGGAAGTCTTTGTAGGCGCTTACCGCTGCGACCTTGTTGCAAAAGATGAAACAACGGGAACAAAGGTCATCATTGAAAATCAGCTGGAAGCGTCCAATCACGACCATCTGGGAAAAATCATTACTTACGCTTCCGGGCTGGACGCCAAGGTGATCGTCTGGATCGTGACGCAGGCGAGAGAGGAACACCGAAGCGCAATCGAATGGCTAAACAACAATACGGGAAATGACATAGGCTTTTTCCTGATCGAGCTTCACGCCTACCGTATCGGGGATTCCCTTCCGGCCCCCAAATTTGAAATCATTGAAAAACCGAACGGTTTTATCAAGTATTCCAAAGAAAACAGCGATAACAATGAGATCAACAAATCTCAGTCAGAGCGTCTGGTGTTCTGGACACGGTTCAACGAGATGGTCGTGGCGAAGGGCAAGCCCTTCAATATCAGAAATGCGACCACCGATCATTGGTACAATGTTGCGATTGGTACAAGTGAAGCTTGCGTTTCCATAAATCTGGTCAACAAGCTTTCCAGAGTTACGGTTGAGATTTATATTGCCGACAATAAAAATCTGTTTGATTATCTGGCTGAGCGTAAGGACGAAATTGAAAATGCGCTGGGATTCCCCATGGAGTGGGTGCGGCTGGACAATAAGAAGGCGTCCAGAATTAAGTACGCAATACCGGGGCTGAATTTTGATGACCATTCCAACTATGATGCTTTGATGGACAAAATTATCGAAAAGGTTATCGTTCTGAAAAAGGTGTTCCCGGAGTATATCGCACAATTCTGATGCGTTCATAATTTGTTTTACCTTTTTCAGACGCAATATGCTATACTGCACCGAAAAGGAGTGAGCGTTATGCAGCCAAAAATGTGCAGCAAATGTAAGAAAAATATCGCCGTGGTGTTTATTACCAAAGTTGAAAACGGCGTTACCATGAATGAAGGCTACTGCCTGAAATGTGCCCGGAGTCTGGGAATTCCCCAGATCGATCAGGCCGTGAAGCAGATGGGCATTTCCGACGAAGATCTGGATATGCTCAGCGATGAAATGAGCAGCATGTTCGGCCAGAAGGACGACAGCGACAGCTCTGACGACGATGAGATCGACAGCCAGACCGCCACGTTCCCGCTGCTGAACCAGCTTTTCGGCAATACCCCCGCGCCCCAGCCCCGTCCTTCCAGAAAGGAAGAGGGGGAGCCGAAGGAAAAGAAAAAGTCCAAGCGGCATAAATTTCTGGACAGCTATTGCATGGACTTGACCGGCAGGGCACGGGAGGGCAAGCTGGATAAGGTCATCGGCCGGGACGTGGAGACGGAACGGGTCATCCAGATCCTCAACCGCCGTCAGAAGAACAACCCCTGTCTCATCGGCGAACCCGGCGTGGGCAAAACCGCCATTGCCGAGGGACTTGCCCAGCGGATTGCGGCGGGGGATGTCCCCTATAAGCTGCGGGATAAGGAGGTTTTCCTGCTTGACCTCACCGCGCTTGTGGCAGGTACCCAGTTCCGCGGGCAGTTTGAAAGCCGCATGAAGAGTCTGATCGGTGAGATCAAGGAATGCGGCAACATCATTCTGGTCATTGACGAAGTCCACAATCTGGTGGGTGCGGGAGACGCGGAGGGCAGCATGAACGCCGCCAACATCCTGAAACCCGCTCTGTCACGGGGGGAGATTCAGGTCATCGGCGCGACGACCTTCGCCGAGTACCGCAAGTATATTGAAAAGGACGCGGCTCTGGAGCGCCGTTTCCAGCCCGTCACCGTGGCGGAACCCACCATCGCCGAAGCAAGCCAGATCATGCAGGGCATTGCCAAATCCTATGCCGAGTTCCACGGGGTGGAGATTTCCCCGGAAATCGCCCGCCAGTGCGTCGTCCTCTCCGAGCGCTACATCACCGACCGGTTTTTGCCTGACAAGGCAATCGACCTGCTGGACGAAGCCTGTTCCGACGTCAACCTGCAATGCAAGGAGATTTCTCAGCTGGCCGAGCTGAAAAAGGAGCGGGACGACTACGAGCTGGAACTGCGGATGCTCAACGAAAATACGGAGAATCAGGACTATGAGCGTCTGGCGCTGATCCGCAGCAAGCTGATGCAGCTGGCGGCGAAGATCGAGGAGCTGGAAAAGCTGCCCAAGCCCGCCGTGACCATGGAGAATCTGGCGCGGATCATCGAGCTGTGGACGAAAATTCCCGCGTCCAAGATCAAGGCGCAGGAGTACGAGCAGATCAAGGGGCTGAGCGACCGCCTGAAAACCCACATCGTCGGTCAGGACGAGGCGGTAGACGCCGTGTCCCGTGCCATCCGCCGCAACCGGGTGGGCATTTCCCCCAAGAAGCGGCCCGTGTCCTTTATCTTTGTCGGCCCCACCGGCGTGGGTAAGACGGAGCTGGTCAAGCAGCTGGCAAGCGATCTGTTTGACAATGTGGACAGCCTGATTCGGCTGGACATGTCGGAATATATGGAGAAGCACACCGTCTCCAAGCTCATCGGTTCGCCTCCCGGCTATGTGGGCTATGATGAGGCCGGACAGCTGACGGAGAAGATTCGCCGCCGTCCCTACAGCATCGTGCTGTTCGATGAAATCGAAAAAGCGCACCCGGATGTGCTGAACATTCTGCTTCAGGTGCTGGATGACGGACGCATTACGGACGCCCAGGGCAGGGTGGTGAACTTTGAGAACACCATCATCGTCATGACCTCCAACGCCGGTTCCGAGGGCAGCGTGGGCGGCATGGGCTTTGGCCGCAGCGACGGCGACAAGGTGAAGGAGAAGACTATGAAAGCGTTGCAGGGCTTCCTGCGGCCGGAATTCCTCAACCGTGTGGACGAGATCATCACCTTCAACCACCTGACGGAGGAAAACTTCCTTGGCATCGCGGACATCATGCTCAAGGAGCTGCAAGACAGCCTGTCCACCCGCGGCCTGAGCCTTTTCTGGGACGACAATCTGCGCCGCCTGCTGGTGAAGAAGGCCTATTCCGTGACCTACGGCGCGAGAAATCTCCGCCGCACCATCCAGAAGGAACTGGAAGACCCGATTTCCGAGGCGATCATTGACAGTTTTGAGCATCCCATTTCCGCCATTCGCATCCGGGTGGAGGGAGAGACCGTCAAGCTGGACATTACCTGACATATGGGAGGGGAAAAATCCCCTCCCATTTTTTCACGAATGCTGTAAGATTTTCCCCATTCCCGCGTCTAATGGGTGTAGGAGGTGAAGCCGTGACGGAGTTTGAACAAATATACCGGGCGTATTTTCAGGATGTGGAGCTGTACCTGCGGGCAATCAGCCACGACGAAAGTCTTGCGGAGGAGCTGACGGAACAGGTATTCTTTCAGGCGTTGAACGCTCTGCCGAAATTTCGGGGCGACTGCGACATCCGTACATGGTTATGCTCCATGGCGAGAAACGCCTACCTCAGCCATCTGCGCAAGGAGCGCCCGTCCCAGCCTATCGACGAGCTGGAAATCAGCGACCCGAAGCAGGCGGTGGAGGAACAGATCATGGACGCTCAGCAGGCCATGGCCGTTCACCGGGTGCTTCACGACCTGCCGGAACCCTATAAGGAGGTTTTCTCCCTGCGGGTCTTTGGGCAGCTTTCCTTTGGTGACATCGGAAGCCTGTTCGGACGCACGGCAAACTGGGCCTGTGTGACCTACCACCGGGCAAGGCAGAAAATACGGGATGAAATGGGGGAATATGTATGAAACTATCCTGTAATGTGATCCGGGATCTGCTCCCGCTGTATGCGGAAAATCTGACCAGCGAAGAGAGCAACGCCCTCGTGGACGAGCATCTGTGCGGGTGCGACGAATGCGCGAAGCAGCTGGGGATTCTGAAAAAAGCCCAGGCGATTCCGGTGGAAACAGACGCGCCGGGACTGAAAAAGATCAGAAAGGCCATTGTGCGCCGCCGGGTTTTAGCGGTGACCATGGCTGTGATGCTGGTGATCACGCTCGTGCTGGGCGCGACGTTCCTCTGGGAAGCGCCGGTCTGGCTGGACGCAGATCAGGCGGTGAAGGAAGTCGTGAAGATGGAGGACGGCAGCATCCGCATCTACTATACGGACATTATTCAGGGAATCAGCAGTGAGGACGACATGGCCGGAAACAGGGGCACTCTTTGCTTCAGCACATGGGGCAGGGTACACTTCGGGGAGCAAATGCCCCCTGACCCTTATGTTACGCCGGATGACGCGGGGGGAACCACAGCCTACAGCTGCTACGGTGACCCCACTTTGCCGGAAGAATTGCAGGAACTGGATGACGTGCGGAACAATTATTGGTATATCAGCCCCAAGAATGGCAGGGCGGAGGTGCTTCTGCTGAAAGGGGAGGGGGACGTGGAAGCCCCTGAGGAGCCGCTTCTGACGGTCAGTCACAACGGGGCGATCTCCTGCGTCGTTCTCGCGGTCATGGCAATTATCTTGGCGATTCTGGCGTACCGTTTCAGAAAGCACCGGGGCGCCCCATGGCTGACCCATGGCGCCGCCCTTGCCGGGTGCGGGTGTGTGTCGCTTCTGGTCGTTTCAGGCGGGCAGTTTGTGGAGTTTTACGGCGACTACACGGCGCATGTGAGCAACGCCTGCATTTTGCTGATACCGATGTTCCTTACGGCGGTGTGCGCCATCCGTCTGCAAAAGCTGAAAGCGCAGGATAAGGGTTTATGAGGAAACATCCCGGAAGGCTGTCCTTCCGGGATGTTCTGCGTTAACTTGTCAAAGAACCTCGTTCATTTTGTCTTCGACCTTCCAGGCAAGGTCTTCGGCCTTATTGGCAGCCTTTGCCGCAACGCGCCGCACGGGATTCTGCCTGGGCATCATCAGAACTGCCACCGCGCCCGCAGCAGCGCCGAGACCGGCGGAAAGCATCCATCCTTTTGCGTTCATAAATTCTCCCTCCCTTCACAGGTAGTATACCCCAAAGGAAAAAAATCAGGACTGGAAGGTTTTTATCTTTGCAGATGGAAAAAGTTGTGATACAATAAACAAAAAACATGCCGGAGGCGGGAGTATGTCTATTGATATGTTACAGGAAAAGATTCGGAAGCTGAAGAATCCTTCCATGGTGGAGCTGATGCTGCCGCTGACCGACTTGCCGCCCCGGTATGCTCACGACGCTAAAGGGTACGGAGAATTCTGCCGGGACTTGCTCGGCGGGTTGAAAGGGATCATCCCGGCAGTTCGGCTGAGCTTCGGCGTGTTTGCCCTTCTGGGCGGCGAAGGATTGCAGGAGCTGGCGCAGACGCTGAACACCGCCCGGAACATGGGCTATTACACTGTGCTGGATGCGCCGGAACTGCTCAGCCCGACCGCAGCCCAGATAACGGCGGAAGCGTTTTTCGGCGGAGAAAGCGATTATCCCTGTGACGGATTGGTTGTTTCCGGATACTTGGGCAGCGATATCATCAAGCCCTTCCTGCCCGGCTGCCGAGAGGGGAAGAAGGACTTGTTCGTGGCAGCGCGCACCGGCAATAAATCCGCCCCGGAATTGCAGGACTTGCTCTGCGGCTCCCGGCTGGTGCATACGGTGGCTGTGGACTTGATAAACCGGTTCGCGCCGGAGGCGGTGGGAAAGCTGGGCTATTCCCGAATCGGTGCTCTGACGGCGGCCAGCTCCGCCGAAAGCCTCCGCAGTCTTCGCGGCAAGTATCCACGGGTGTTTTTCCTCGTGGACGGCTACGATTCCCCCAGTGCCAATGCCAAAAACTGCTCTTACGCCTTTGACAGGCTGGGGCACGGCGCGGTGGTGTGCGCGGGGGAGACGATCACCTGCGCATGGAAGCAGGCACAGTCCGACGGCGGGGATTTTCTGGAGCACGCCGTGGCTGCCGCCGAAAGAATGAAGAAAAATCTGACGAGATATGTAACGATTCTTTAAGGAGGAAACGTGATGCGTCGAACTGACCGGGAAGTGACCGACCCCGCCGAGATCACGGAGATGATGACCCGCTGCGAGGTGCTTCATCTGGCGCTGAACACGGACACTGTGCCCTATATCCTCCCCGTGAATTTTGGAATGGAGCCGGATGGGATGACGCTGTACATCCACGGTGCGTGGGAGGGGGCTAAGTATGCCCTGATAGAAAAGGACAACCGCGTCAGCTTTGAGCTGGACTGTACCCACGGTCTGGTTCTGGAAAATGGGGCGTGTTCCATCAACTACGAAAGCGTCATCGGCTGGGGCTATCTGGAGGACGTGACTGAGCCGGAGGAAAAGCGCAGGGCACTGGATTTGATCATGAAGCAGTACCGGGGCGAGGATTTCCCATACAGCACTGCCGTGATTCTCAAAACCCGTGTACTTCGTCTGCGGGTGCAGGCGCGGACGGCGAAACGGAGACGCATTGGGTAATATGTACCGGGGCAAACCGCCCCGGGGGATTATCGGACACCATCTGTACCCTGACGGGCGGCGGTGTTTTCCGTGATGTCGTCCATCCCGTCCAGAGGGCCGTTGCCGTTGTCGATGGTGGCGTTGGTAGAAGGCTCAACGCTGGGCATCGTGGTGGGCGCGGTGGTAGCCCGGGTCGTCTCAGTGGTCGCGGCGGTAGGCGTCGTGGTGGGAACGGTAGTGTTTCTGCTGGGGTCCTGGTTGGTGCAACCGCAGCCGGTAAACAGCGCCGCGGTAAGGACGAGAACGAGTACGAGAATGGCATATTTTTTCATGTTTTTACCTCCAAATGAATCTTGCTTCAAACGTATTATTTCCCGTATGCCTGGGTTTACGCTGGTAATAATACCCAGTTTTCTGCAACTTTATAAGAGCAAACACTTTTTCTTCCGTTTCCTGCGAAGTGGACGTTTTCTTTATTTTCTTTTGCAAGTTAGCATATGATAACTAACAAAATCGGATTTTCTGAAATTTTTTGTTGCTTTTTCTTGCATAGACATGTATAATGAATGGGAATAAAAAAACGAAGGAGAGTTCTGCGCTATGAAGAAGCTCGCTGCTAAGAAAAATGTGGAGTGCATGGCATGTCTGCAATGCGTCGCCGCCTGTTCCGAGGCGTTCTATAAGGAATTTGACGAGGAGAAGAGCTGTGTCCGCATCGTGGCCAAGGGTACCGGCGCCAAGCCCAATACCTGCATTCAGTGCGGCAAGTGTATGCGTACCTGTGAGCACGAAGCCATCACCCAGAACCCCAAGACCGGCGTGTACATGATCAACAAGAAGAAGTGCGTCAGCTGCGGCAAGTGCGCCGAAGCCTGCCCCATGCACGTGATCGTGTTCAAGGAAGGCAGCCCCGCCTCCAAGTGCATTGCCTGCGGCATCTGCGTCAAGGCCTGCCCCATGGAAGTGCTGGAAATCGTGGAGAAATAAGTCAAGCAACCGGATGGGCAGCCTTTGGCTGCCCATCTTTCCATTTTTAAGAAAAGGCTAAAAATGAAAAACAGACTTGTAATCTCGGCGGCATCATGGTATAATGTTCCCCAGTGTATCTTCGACTACTATCCCTCAGGAGGAACAACATGAGCGGACGCTATGAAAGAAAAAAGCCACAGAACCAAAGTACGGGCGGCTGGAAGAAGACCGTTCTGATCGTGGTTCTGGTTATTGTAGTTTTAATTGCTGCGCTGGTAGTTGCAGGTGTGGTGTATTACAACTCCATGCTCAATAAAATGAATCAGGTGCAGGTGCCGACCATCAGCCGAACCGAACCGACGACGGAGCCGGTGGAGACGACGGCTGCCACGGAAGCGACAGCCGCCACGGTGGAGACAACGGTTGCTACCGAGCCGCATGTTGCTTCCAGCGCGGACTATATCAATATTCTTCTGGTTGGTCAGGCTGCCCGTGAGGGAGAGGCTGAGCGGTTTGCCGATACCATGATCCTGTGTACGGTGAATACATACGAAAAAACCGTGACGCTGACCTCACTGCTCCGGGATACGCTGGTTCAGTATCCCAACTATACGGATACCAACGGAAAGAAGCACAGCGGCGGCAAGATCAAGCTTACCAGCATCTACCACAACGGCTACATCTGCACCAACAGCACGGCGGATGCCATGGGCCTGATGAATCAGACGCTGTATTCCAACTTCGGCATTGAAGTTGACTACGATGTGGAGATCGACTTTGACGCATTTATCAAGGCAATCAATCTGGTCGGCGGCCTGAATATTGAGCTGACTGAGGCGGAAGCCAACTACCTCAACGACTTCCATGACCGCTATTACTACGAGGTGAAGGAAGGCAAAAACTGGCTGGACGGCTCCACTGCCCTTGCCTATGTCCGTATGCGAAAGGCGGAGGGCGACGGCGAAAGCGACATCAAGCGTACCGCCCGTCAGCGACAGTTCATGGAGGCGTTGCTGGCCAAGGTCAAGAAGATGAGCCTCTCCGATGTGCAGAATCTGGCCAATGAGGTTCTGCCGCTGGTGTCCGTGAGCATGACCAATTCCCAGATCACGGATCTGCTTATGAAGATGCTGCCCATGCTGTCCGGTCTGGAAATCAAATCCAGCGGCACATGCCCGGTGCGTGCCAGAGGCTACTCGTGGGGAGATATGGTGGACATCTACGGAGACGGTCAAATCCACAGTGTCATGCTGTACGATAAGGACAAGAACGTGGCCTACATGCGGGCGATCACCGAGGGCGAGGGCGAGATCCCCGAGACGGTGCCGATTCAGGACTAAGTTGTAATGGAAGAATTGCGGGAAAGCGGTGCTTTCCCGCAATTTCTTTCTGCGGGGCATTTGTTACATAAATTTCATGTTTGTCATAATTGCAAACCGCCGGGGAATATGCTATACTGTACCATAGTTTACACCCGGAGGCGTTTATGACTGAGTTGACTGAATTCCAGCGGAAACTCTCCGCTTTACTGCCCGATGTGGAGCTTCGGTTTGAAGAAGCTCTGGCAAAGCATACCTCCTTTCGCATCGGCGGAGACGCCGAGGTAATGGCGTTTCCCAAAACCAAAATCGAACTGGCGGATATCCTGAAAGCCTGCGCCAAGCTGAACTGCAAATGCGCCATTCTGGGCGCGGGAACCAACGTGCTGGCGCCGGATGAGGGTGTCCGGGGGCTGGTGATCTGCCTGAAGGATTGCCTGGGCGGCATGGAACGGCTGGACGAGACCCACATCCGGGTGATGGCGGGCGTGACCATGGCACGGGCGGCGGTGAACGCTGCGAACATGGGTCTCACCGGCATGGAATTCGCCCACGGCATACCGGGAACCGTCGGCGGCGGCGTGTATATGAACGCCGGGGCCTATGGCGGCGAGATTTGCCAGATCTGCGAAAGTGTTGAGGTCATGGATTTGGACGGCAATCTTTCCCGTCTGTCCAACGCCGAGATGGCCTTCTCCTATCGTCACAGTGCGCTGGAAAACCGGACGGGAATCGTGGTCAGCGCGGATTTTGCCCTGAAAAAGGGGAACCCGGAAGAAATCTGGGCGAAAATGAAGGACCTAATTGCCCGCCGCACCGCTTCTCAGCCGTTGGACGTTCCTTCGGCCGGTTCTGCATTCAAACGCCCGACGGGCGGTTATGCGGCGGCGCTGATCGAAGAAGCGGGACTGAAGGGCTATCAGGTAGGCGGCGCGGCGATCTCCGCGAAGCACGCCGGGTTTGCCGTCAATCTGGGCGGCGCGACGGCGGCGGATGTGAAGGCTCTGCTGTCCCAGGTGTCCGAGCAGGTCTATCAGAAAAGCGGCATCCGGTTGGAGCCGGAGGTTCGTATCTGGTAGCGTACAGATAACATTCGGAAAGGTGGTCTCCCCATGGCAAGCTCTTTTTCCTCTGCCGCCAAGGCGGAGGTCTGCCGGATTTTGCCCCAGAAACATTGCTGCGCTCTGGCGGAGTGCTTTGGCGTTCTGCTGTTTGCCAACAATTTCTCCGCTGACGGTATTAAAATCATCACCGAAAGCCGGGATTTTGCTTATATTCTGCCGAAGTTGTTCAAAAAAGCGTTTGATCTGTCCTTTGATAGCTACCCCAGCCTTGCGTCGCCGGGAAAGCTGGTGTTCCAGATATGGGACAGCGATAAAATCGAGACGATCATGGAAGCCTTCGGCTTTGACGCGCAGGATACGCTAGCGCTCCATGTGAATCTGCCGGTGGTGGAGGAGGACTGCTGCAAGGCGTCGTTCCTCCGGGGTGCGTTCCTCGCCGGGGGAAGCGTCACCGACCCGGGGAAGGGCTATCATATGGAACTGGCGACCACCCACCAGAGCGTTGCCCGGGAGACGGATTCGCTGATGCGGGAGGTCCTGGGCTTTTCCCCAAAGATGGCCAGCCGAAGCGGCGGGCAGGTGCTGTACCTGAAGCACAGCGAGTTGATCTCCGATTTTCTCACGTTCCTCGGCGCACCGGTGGCGGCCATGGGCATTATGGAAGCCCGGCTGGAAAAGGAACTGAACAACAAAGTCAACCGCCGCTGCAACTGCGACGACGCCAACACCTCCAAGGTGGTGGAGGCCGCGCAGGAACAGCTTGCGGCAATTCGCATGATAAGAGAGACGGGCGCGATGGATAAATTGCCCGAAAAGCTCAGACGGGCGGCGATTGCGAGGGAGGAAAATCCCTCCGCGTCATTGTCCGAGCTGGCGGGAATGATGGAGCCGCCCATTACGAAGCCCGCCATGGGCAGCCGGATGCGGCGGCTGCTGGAGCTGGCGGAAGAGGTGAAGGCATGAGCTTTGTACATTTGCATGTCCATACAGAGTACAGCTTACTTGACGGCGCGTGCCGCATTGACGGCATTATGGATCGTGTCAAGGAACTGGGGCAGACGGCTATTGCTATCACCGACCACGGCGTGATGTACGGCTGTATTGACTTTTATAAAGCCGCCAAAGCCGCCGGGATCAAGCCAATCATCGGCTGCGAGGTCTACGTCGCCCGCCGGGGCATGGCCGACCGCGTTCATGGAATTGATAACGACCCCTACCATCTGGTGCTTCTGTGCGAAAACCGAACGGGGTACGAGAACCTCTGCTATCTGGTGTCGGAAGCCTTTATCCACGGCTTTTACGGCAAGCCCAGAATCGACCTTCAGCTGCTCCAGCAGCACCACGAGGGGCTGATCGCCCTGTCCGCGTGTCTTGCCGGTGCGATTCCGCAGTATCTGATGGAAGAAGACTACGATTCCGCGAAGGAATACGCAAAAAAGATGTCCGGCATTTTCGGGGAGGGGAATTTCTTCCTGGAAATGCAGGATCATGGTATTCCGGAGCAGCGTCCGGTAAATCAGGGCGTCCAGCGCCTTGCCCGGGAGCTGGGACTGCCGTTGGTGGTGACCAACGACGCCCACTACCTGCGCAAAGAGGACGCAGAAATGCAGGACGTCCTGCTGTGCATCCAGACAGGCAAGACCGTGGACGACACCAACCGGATGAAATTCCAGACGCAGGAGTTCTACCTCAAGAGCGAAGACGAGATGAAAGGGCTGTTCCCCGGCTGCGAGGAAGCCTTTGAAAACACCGTCCGCATTGCCGAGCGGTGCAATCTGGAATTTACCTTCCACGAATATCATCTGCCCTCTTACCCGGTGCCGGAGGGGTATACGGACGAGGAATATTTCCGTAAGCTGTGCGCTGAGGGCTTTGCCGAGCGGTATCCTGACGCGCCCGAAGCATACCGGGAGCGGCTGGAATATGAGATCGGCGTCATCAGTCGAATGGGTTATGTAAACTACTACCTCATCGTCTGGGACTTTATCCACTACGCCAAGGTCAACGGCATTCCTGTGGGGCCGGGACGCGGTTCCGGTGCGGCTTCCATTGTGGCATACTGTATGCACATCACGGAAGTCGACCCCATGAAGTATAACCTCATTTTCGAGCGGTTTCTCAACCCGGAACGGGTGAGTATGCCGGATTTCGATACGGATTTCAGCCCGGAGCGTCGGGGCGAGGTCATGGAATACGTCATGGAGAAATACGGCGCGGATCATGTCGCCCAGATCGTCACCTTCGGCACCATGGCCGCCCGGGGCGCCATCCGGGACGTTGGCCGGGCGCTGAACTTCTCCTATGCGGAGACGGATGTGGTGGCCAAACTGGTGCCCACCATGCCGCTCCACCTGACGCTGGCGGAGGCTATGAAGATTTCCCCCAAACTCAAGGAGATGTACGACGGCGACCAGCGGGTAAAAACGCTTATCGACACGGCTATGCGTCTGGAGGGAATGCCCCGGAACACGTCCACCCACGCCGCTGGCGTGGTCATCACGGCGCAGCCGGTCAATACCTATGTACCGCTGTCCCGGAACGACGATACCGTGGTCACCCAGTACACCATGACCACCATCGAAGAGTTGGGACTTCTGAAAATGGACTTTCTGGGTCTGCGGAACCTGTCGGTGATTCAGGACGCGGAAGCGCTGGCGCAGCAGGAAGACCCTGACTTTCAGATTGCAAAAGCACCGGATAACGACCCGGAGACCTTCGCCATGCTGGCTGAGGGCAAGACGCAGGGCGTTTTCCAGATGGAATCCACCGGCATGACCGGGGTGTGCGTCAGCATGAAGCCCACCTCCATCGAAGACCTGACAGCTATCGTGGCGCTCTACCGCCCCGGCCCTATGGAATCCATTCCCAAGTTCGTTGAAAATAAGTTCAACCCCGGGAAAGTGACTTACAAAACGCCCCTTCTGGAGCCAATTCTGAAGGTGACCTACGGCTGTATCGTCTATCAGGAGCAGGTCATTGAGATTTTCCGGACTCTGGGCGGTTACTCCATGGGTCAGGCGGACAATATCCGCCGGGCAATTTCCAAGAAAAAGCAGAAGATCATTGACGCCGAGCGGAAGACCTTTGTTTACGGCGACCGGGAACAGAAAATCGACGGCTGTATCGCTCGGGGCGTACCCGAGGCGGTGGCGCAGTCGATTTACGACGAAATTGTGGATTTCGCCAACTACGCCTTCAACAAGGCCCACGCGGTGTGCTATGCAGTGGTTGCCTACCAGACGGCCTACCTCAAGTGCCACTATCCAAGGCAGTACATGGCGGCGCTGATGACCTCCGTTCTGGACTCTGCCACCAAAATCTCCGGTTATATCGCCGAGTGCCGGGAGCTGGGAATCCCGGTTCTGCCGCCGGACATCAACCATTCCGAGGACTACTTCACCGTCGAGGGCGACGCCATCCGCTTCGGCCTCGGCGCGGTGAAAAACGTAGGCCGCGGTCTTATCCGTTCCATGGCGGCCAAACGGGCGGAGGGCGGCGCTTTCCGCTCTCTGGAAGATTTTCTGGAACGGATGGGGGAGGGCGAGCTGAACAAGCGCGCCGTGGAAAACTTCATCAAGTGCGGCGCGATGGACTGTTTCGGCTATCATCGCAGCGAACTTCTGGCAGTGTACGACCAGATGATGGACAGCGTGTCCGCCTCCCGGAAGAAGAATCTGGAAGGGCAGATGGGTCTGTTCGCCATGCTGGACGAGGACGACGAGGCGGGCAAAGTGCCGATTCCCAAGCTCAAGGAGCTTGACAAGGGGGAGCTTCTCTCCATGGAGAAGGAGACCACCGGCATCTACATTTCCGGCCATCCCATGGACGATTACCGGCCGTACCTGCGCAACACCCACGTTGTCCACATCGGCAGCCTTATGGAAGAGGACAACGGCTTTCAGGACGACCAGATCGTCAGCGTTGCGGGTATTGTCCAGACCGTGAAAATGAAGACCACCCGGAACAATTCCATGATGGCGTATGTCACGGTAGAAGACGATACCGCGTCCATAGAGATGCTGGCATTTTCCAATGTGCTGGATCAGTACGGCGGCTACCTCCGGGAAAACAGCGCTGTAGTTATCACCGGGCGGCTGTCTCTTCGGGACGATAAAGAGCCGCAGATCGTCATCAACCGTGCCCGCCCCATTTCGGACTACGCCGACGGCAGCGCGCCGCCGGAGCAGCCACAGAATGTGAACAAGAGCGGCACGCTGTATCTCCGCCTGCCGGGGGAGGAAGGAATGCTGTATCCCAAGATCCGGTGCATCCTGAACATGTTCCCGGGGGACAGCACAGCGGTGCTTTACTTTGCGGACACAAGACGACGCCGGGGTACGCGGTGCTGCATCCGGGAAAGTATGCTTTCTGAGCTGAAAAATGTGCTCGGAGAAGCAAATGTTGTGCTGAAATAGCTTTTCTTTTAGAACATATTGTGGTATAATAATCAATCAAGAGGAGTTGATGCCGTGAAAAAGCGAATATGGCTGTTTCTGCTGCTTATCCTCGCGTCGCTTTTGCTGACCGGCTGCGCCTTGCAGACGGTGGATGAAATGTATGCGCTGCCGAAGCGCTCGAAAGAGTATGACAGCCTGCAATCCGCCATCGATTCCGCCATGTACGGTCTGAGCTACTCCGCACCGGTCTCCGGAGAAAACCAGCAGACGGTGCAGATGGCAGATCTGGACGGCGACGGCGTGGAGGAATATATCGTCTTTGCGCAGGGAAACTCTGCCAACCCTTTGCAGGTGCTGATTTTCCGGCAGGAGGAGGACGGCACGTGCCGCCTGATGGAGGTCATCCAGAGCAATGGCTCCGCCTTTGAGCAGGTGGAATACGTGCAGATGGACAACGCCCCCGGCTACGAGCTGGTGGTCGGGCGGCAGCTCAGCGATCAGGTGCTGCGCAGTGTGTCGGTGTACTCCTTTTCCAGCGGCAGCGCCGAGCAGCTGATGATGGTGGGCTACTCCAAATTTATTACCTGCGACTTGAATGACGACGGATGCAGCGAGCTGATGGTCATTCTTCCCGGTGAATCGGAAACCGGGACAGGCTCTGCGGTGCTGTACCGGATGCAGGACGGCAATATTGAACGTTCGGTGGAGGTCAACGTGTCGGAGGACGCGACCCACATCCGGCGGATCACGGTGGGACGGCTGCTGGGCGGAACGCCCGCGGTGTTCGTCGCCAGCGCGGTGAATAACAGCGCCATCGTAACCGACGTATTTGCCTGGAGAAACGACCGCTTTTCCAATATTTCCTATTCCCGGGATTCGGACACCAGCGTCCAGACCTTGCGGAACTATTACGTCTACGCCGAGGACATCGACGGCGACGGCGTGATGGAGCTTCCCAGCCTGATCACCATGAAGCGTGTCTTCCCGGAACAGGAGGGCAAGCAGAAGTTCCTCATCCGCTGGTTCGCCATGGACTTGGAGGGCAGGGAAATGGACAAGTTCTTTACCTTCCACAATTACTTAGGCGGCTGGTACATGCAGCTGGCGAGCAGCTGGGCGCCGCGGGTGTCGGTGGATCAGGACGGCGGCCGATATACGTTCTATGTATGGGATGAGGACTACCGGGAAGCCTCCGACGTGTTCTCCATCTACGTACTCACCGGCGGAAGCCGGGAGGAAGACGCCACGGTGGACGGCCGGTTTGCCTTCTATCGGGCAGAGGGCGTGGTCTACGCCGCGAAGCTGGAGGCGAATGCGGCGGAATTCGGCATTACAGAGAATCAACTTATCAACAACTTCCATCTGATTCAGCAGGATTGGAAAACGGGAGAGACTTGAGGGGTGTCATATGAAAAAAGTATTGATTATGGAAGATGAACTGAATATCCGAAGCTTTGTGGTCATTAACCTGAAGCGGGCGGGGTACGACGCCATCGAGGCGGGGAACGGTCAGGAGGCGCTGGACGCCATCGCCCAGACCCCGGACATTGGCGTTGCCATTCTGGATATTATGGTGCCGGGGGACATGGACGGCTTTGAGGTCTGCCGCCGTATCCGCGCCTCCAACAAGCAGATGGGCATTATCATGCTCACTGCCCGCACGCAGGAGATGGACAAGGTCACCGGCCTGATGACCGGCGCGGACGACTATGTCACCAAGCCCTTTTCTCCCGCCGAGCTGACCGCCCGCATTGACGCGCTGTACCGCCGTATCGGCGGCGACAGTTCCGCCAGCTCCGAGCTGCTGACCCAGGGACCCTTCGTGATGAACACCCGCAACCACACGCTGGAGAAGAACGGGAACCGTATCCGCCTGACGCAGGTGGAGTACGCGATCCTGAAGCTGTTCATGCAGAATCCGGGCAGAGCGCTTTCCCGGGAGGACATTCTCTCTGCCGTCTGGGGACGGGATTACGAGGGCGAGCTGAAGATCGTGGACGTGAACATCCGCCGTCTCCGCCTGAAAATCGAGGACGATACTTCCAATCCCACCTATATCACCACGGTCTGGGGTCTGGGCTACAAGTGGGGCGCCTAACCCGGAATGAACATGAAATCCATGAAAAAGACGGGCGGCCTGCGAAGACGCTGGCTGCTGAACACCGTCGGCGTTGTCTTCGCCCTGGGGCTGGTGTGCGTGATGGCGGTAACGGCGTCCTACGCCACCTACTACTACTCCAACATGCAGTCTGACATGGAAAACCGGGCGAAAACCACTACGGATTTTTTTGCCGACTATATCAATCAGGACTACGGCGACTACTACCAGTCCTGTATCACCTATGCCAAGACCTTTGAGGACAAGGGCAAAATTGAGCTGCAATTTATCAACAATCAGGGCAGTCTCGTGGCGTCCTCCTACGGCCCCTGGGCGGGGCCGTCTCCCAGCACGTCGGATATCTGGGACGCCATCAGCATCCGGGACAAAAGCTCCTACATCGGCCGCGACCCGGACACCGGGGAGCGTATCATGGCGGTTTCCTGCCCCATGATCTATTCCAACGGCGAGGTCATCGGCGTACTGCGCTACGTGACCTCCACCCGGCTGGTGAACAGGCAGATCATTCTGGTGTGCTTGGTTTGCTGCTTTGTGCTGACGGTGGTGCTGGCGGTGGTGCTGCTCAGCAGCGGCTACTGCATCCGCTCCATCTTAAATCCTGTGGCGGAGATCACGGAAAAAGCCCAGAGAATCGCCTCCGGCAGCTACGGCGTCCAGATTCAGACGCCCTTCAAGGATGAGATCGGCGATCTGGCGGATACCATCAATGAAATGTCCACAAAAATCGCGCAGAACGAAAAAATGCAGGCGGAGTTCGTCTCCCAGCTGTCCCATGAGCTGCGCACCCCGCTGACCGTTATCAACGGATGGAGTGAGACGCTGCTGGCCGGAGACGACCTGAACGACGACACCCGGCAGGGCATGAAGATCATTTCCAGCGAGGCCAAGCGCCTGACGGAAATGGTCATGGACTTGCTGGACTTCACCCGGATGCAGGACGGCCGCATGACGCTGGCCGTGGAAATGACGGACATCCGGGGTGAATTCGAGGACACGGTGTATATGTACGGCGGCCGTCTGGCACAGGACGGCATTCAGCTGGTCTATCTGGACAACGACGAGGACATTCCGGAAATTCCCTGCGACCCCCAGCGGATGCGGCAGGTGTTCCTGAATCTTCTGGACAACGCCGCCAAGCATGGCGGCTCGGGCAAGCGTATTGAGGCCTCCATGTCCTATGACGGCAAAGATGTGATCGTCTATATCCGGGACTTTGGCCCCGGTATTCCGGAGGACGAGCTGCCGCTGGTGAAGAAAAAATTCTACAAGGGCAGCTCCAGCGTCCGGGGCACGGGCATTGGCCTTGCGGTGTGTGACGAGATCGTGGAAATGCACGGCGGCACGCTGACGCTGGAAAACGCCGAGGGCGGCGGCACGCTGGTGACCATCCGTCTTCCGGCGGAACATTAAGGAGAAACCATGGCAAACAAAGAAACCGAGAACTGTGAAAAATTCAAGACCATGATCGGCGGTCAGGCACTGATCGAGGGCATCATGATGCGTGGGCCGGAGAAGGACGCTATCGTCATCCGGGGCAAGGACGGCTTGACCGTGGAGGTTTCGCCGCGGAAGCTGAATCCGCCCGGCTCCTGGAAAAACTGGCCGTTTATCCGGGGCATTTTCAACTTCTTCGACGCGCAGATCGTGGGCGTGAAGGCGCTGCTAAGGTCTGCTGATCTGGCTCCCGACGAAATGCAGGAGGAGCCGTCCAAATTTGACAAGTGGCTGGAAAAGAAGCTTGGAAGCGAAGCTTTCCAGAAGGCCATCGTCGGCATTGCCGTGGCCATGGGACTGCTGCTTTCCATCGGCCTGTTTTTCCTGCTGCCCATGGTCATCGGCGGATTTTTTGACAAAATCATTACCAGTACGCTGCTTCTGAATCTGGTGGAGGGCGTCATCCGCATGGTGATCTTCATGGCCTATATGATTCTGATATCCCGGATGCCGGATATGAAGCGGGTGTTTTCCTACCATGGCGCGGAGCATAAGACCATCCGCTGCTACGAGGCGAAACTGCCCCTGACGGTGGAAAATGTGCGCAAAATGACCCGGCTGCACCCCCGGTGCGGCACCAGCTTCCTTCTGGTTGTCATGGTGATCTCCATTCTTGTGTTTTCCATCGCGTCGTCAGCGCTGCTGGCGATCTTCCCCGGACTGGAAACCATCCGCGGCACCTTCGGTTATCGGATGCTGATGATCGTCTTCAAGCTGCTGCTCCTGCCGGTGGTGGTGGGCATCACCTATGAGATCAACCGCTGGTGCGGAAGAAACGACAACGCTTTTACGCGGGCGCTTTCTGCGCCGGGCATGTGGATGCAGCATTTTACCACCAACGAGCCGGACGACTCCATGATTGAGGTGGGCATTGCGGCGGTACAGGCCGTGCTGCCGGAGAAGGAGGGTTCTGATCGTTGGTGAAGCAATACGGCCAGCTGTATCTGGACACCCGCCATGCGCTGCTGGAAACCGAGGACGCCCAGACGGCGGGGATGATGGCGCGGCAGCTGCTGTGCCATTTTTCCGGGAAAAGTCCGGAAGCCATTCTGGCAGACCGTGACCTGTATGCGTCGGAGCAAGTCTGCCGGGACATGAGACGCGCCGTCCGGCGGCTGCTGGACGGGGAGCCGCTGGCCTACGTGCTGGGGGAGTGGGAGTTTTACGGCCTGCCCCTTCGGGTGACGCCGGATGTGCTGATTCCCCGGGACGATACTTGCGCCGTGGCCGAGCTTGCTATCCGCAAGGCGCTGTTTCTGGAGCAGGATCCCCGGATTCTGGATTTGTGCTGCGGTTCCGGCTGTATCGGCCTTGCCATTGCCAGCCGGGTCAAGGACGCGAAGGTGACGCTGGCAGATTTGAGCATGGAGGCGCTGGCCATCGCCAAGGAAAACACCGGCCTGAACCGTCTCGGCGGGCGGGTACGGTGCGTTCAGGCGGACGCCACGAAGAAAGCCCCGGCATTTCTCGGGAAATATGATATGATCGTCTCCAACCCGCCCTACGTTACCGGGGCGGAAATGCAGGCGCTTCCCCACAGCGTCAGGGACTTTGAGCCGGAAATGGCGCTTTACGGCGGGGAGGACGGTCTGGACTTCTACCGCGCCATCGTGGAGAACTACACGCCCGCGCTGAAGAAGGGCGGATTTGTCTGTTTCGAGTTCGGCATGGGACAGGGAGACGATGTGTGCCGGATTCTGGAAGAAAATGGGTATGCCATTCTGGAACGAACCAGAGATTATAATGACAGAGAACGTGCCGTGCTTGCCCAGTACGGCAGGAAGGAAGATTGATTATGGCTACAAAGAAAACGGTTTATGAAGCCCCCGCCCCCGCGTCGGACAAGAAAAAGGCATTGCAGACGGCCCTTGCCCAGATCGACAAGAACTTCGGTAAGGGCACGGTCATGCGCCTTGGCGACCGCCCGGAGATGAACGTGGAGGCCATCCCCACCGGCTCTCTGGCGCTGGATGCGGCGCTGGGTATCGGCGGCGTGCCCAAGGGCAGAATCATTGAGATTTACGGCCCTGAATCCTCCGGTAAGACCACACTGGCGCTGCACATTCTGGCGGAAGCCCAGAAGCGGGGCGGCGAAGTGGCCTTCGTGGACGCGGAACATGCCCTTGACCCTGTGTATGCCGCCGCGCTGGGCGTGGATACGGACAATCTGCTGGTGTCCCAGCCCGATACCGGCGAGCAGGCGCTGGAGATTACCGACGCGCTGGTTCGCTCCGGCGCCGTGGATGCGGTGGTTGTGGACTCCGTGGCCGCGCTGGTTCCCAAGCAGGAAATCGAGGGCGAAATGGGCGATACCTTTGTCGGCTTGCAGGCGCGTCTGATGTCTCAGGCGCTGCGGAAGCTGGCAGGCACCATTGCCAAGACCAACTGCGTGGTCATCTTCATCAACCAGCTGCGTATGAAGATCGGCGTGATGTACGGCAACCCGGAGACCACCACCGGCGGCAACGCGCTGAAATTCTATTCCTCCGTCCGTCTGGACGTGCGCCGCATTGAGTCCATCAAGGAGGGCAATAACGTCATCGGCAACAAGACCCGGGTCAAGGTGGTCAAGAACAAGGTCGCGCCCCCCTTCCGGGAAGCCGTGTTTGAAATTCTCTACGGCAAGGGCATTTCCAAGTGGGGCGAGCTGGTGGATCTGGCGGTTCAGCTGGACATCATCCAGAAGAGCGGCAGCTGGTTCTCCATGGGCGACGAGCGCATCGGTCAGGGCGCGAACTCCGTGAAGGATTACCTCATCGCCAACCCCGACATCGCCGAGAAGGTGGAAGCCGAGGTGCGGGAGAACCTGTGGAAGCTGAACAACGGCGCACCCAAAGCCCCCGCCAAGGCCGCCGATAAAGCGGTAGCCGTCAGCGCCGACGATTTCGACGATGAAGGTTGAGTCCCTGAAAACGTCTCCCGACCGGGCAGGGCGCTATTGGGTGACCTTTGACGACGGCAGCAAAATGGGATTGTATCGCCAGACGGTGGAGGATTTCGCACTCTATTCCGGCAAAGAGTTGGACGAGCAGGAGGCGGAAGCCCTCCGCACCGCCGCTGGGCAGATGTCCGCCAAAATGCGGGCAGTCCGCATTGTCTCTGCGGCCAGCGTTTCCCGCCGGGACTTGGAAGCCCGTCTGGTGCGCAAGGGGGAGAACCCCCAGCAGGCCAAAGAGGCAGTTGCATGGATGGAAGATCTGCATCTGGTAGATGACCGGGCGACGGCGGAGCAGGTGGTCAGTTCCTGTATCTCCAAGGGCTACGGCCTTGCCCGCGCCAAGCAGGCGCTCTACGAGAAGCGTATCCCAAAAGAATACTGGGACGAGGCACTTGCGGACTACCCAGACCAGACGGGGAAAATCACGGCGTTTCTGAAAAGCCGTCTGGACGCGGACTCCGATGAAAAGCAGGTCAGGCGTGCCGTGGACGCGCTGATCCGCCGGGGTCACAGTTACGGGACCATCCGGCGGGCGCTGGATGCGCTTTCCTTTGACACAGAAGATTTTCAGGAGGAATTCTGAATTATGGCAAATATTGGTTTTATCTCCCTCGGCTGCGCCAAGAATCAGGTGGACTGCGAGCGGATGATGTATCGGGTGCAGGAGGCGGGACATACCGTCAAGTCGGATGTGGTCGGCAGCGACGTGGTGGTCATCAACACCTGCGGCTTTATCGACTCGGCGAAATCCGAAGCCATCGACTACATTTTGCAGACCGCCGCCCTGAAGGCGGAGGGCCTGGTTGGCAAAATTCTGGTCACCGGCTGCCTGTCCCAGCGGTATCAGGGGGACATTCTGAAGGAAATGCCGGAAGTGGACGGCATTCTGGGTACCGGCAGCTACACGGAAATCGTTCCCGCCATTGAAAAGCTCCTGAATGGGGAGCAGGTGGTGGACTTCGGCTCCATCGACGCACCGGAAGTGGAAACGGGACGCATCATGACCACGGCGGGACACTACGCCTTTATCAAGATCGCCGAGGGCTGCGACAACCACTGCTCCTACTGCGTCATTCCCTCCCTTCGGGGCAAATACCGCAGCCGCCAGATGGACGACGTGCTTTACGAAGCCCGGATGCTGGCGGACAGCGGCGTGAAGGAGCTGATCGTGGTCGCGCAGGACACCAGCCGTTACGGCACAGACTTGCCCGGGCACAAGCGGCTCCTGCCGGAGCTTCTGCGGAAGCTCTGCGAGATCGATGGGCTGCACTGGATTCGCGTCCACTACGTCTATCCCGACGAAATCGACGACGAATTCATTCAGGTCATGGCCTCCGAGCCGAAGATTGTCAAATATCTGGATATCCCCATCCAGCACTGCAACAGCAAAATCCTGAAGCTGATGAACCGCCGGGGCGACGGGGAGTTCCTGAAAGCCCTGTTCGCAAGGCTGAGAGCCGGGATTCCCGGACTGGTCATCCGCACCAGCCTGATCACCGGTCTGCCCGGTGAGGGGGAGGAAGAATTCACCGAGCTGTGCGATTTTCTGCGGGAGGAACGTCTGGAGCGCGTCGGCGCGTTCGCGTTCTCGCCGGAGGAAGGCACCCCTGCCGCGCAGATGGAGCACGTGGACACGGACACCGCCGTCAAGAGGGCGGAGATCGTGGAAATGCTGCAATCGGAGATCATGGACGCCTACAACGCCGAAAAGCTGGGCAAGACCATGGAGGTTCTGGTGGACGGCTACGACGAGGAAAGCGGGCAGTTCTACGGCCGCACCTTCGCCGACTCCCCGGACATTGACGGCCGGGTCTGGATTGCGTCCGACGAGCCGGTTCACGAGGGCGATTTTGTCATGGTAAAAATTGACGGCTGCACCGACGGCGATCTGTGCGGCTACGTAGTGGAGGAAGAAGCATGACGCTGGCAAGTAAAATCACGCTGGTGAGGGTGGCAATGATCCCGGCGTTTATGGTGACCATGTACTTATCCGGCGGTACGCCGGGGCTGTGGATGTACGTTTCCCTCGCAATTTTTATTGTTGCCAGCCTGACGGATTCCTTAGACGGCTACATTGCCCGGCATTACAATCAGGTCACGGATTTTGGAAAATTCCTTGACCCCTTGGCTGACAAGCTGCTGGTGATCGCCGCCATGTGTATGTTCTGCCAGTGGGGCGTGTTTCCCGCCTGGGCGCTGATGATCGTGCTGACACGGGAATTTGCCGTAACGGGACTGCGGCTGATCGCCGTCCAGAAGGGGCACGTGATCGCCGCCGGATGGAGCGGCAAAGTCAAGACCGCCAGCACCATGGTGGGGCTTTGCGTCATGATGGCGCTGCCCGGTGTGGCTGTGCTCAACTGGGTCGTTATCGGCGTCATTGTCCTCACCACGGTTTACTCCGGCGTGGAATATTTTATCCAGAACTGGAAATGCCTGTGGAGCTGAAAAACGAAGCGCTGTCATCCCGCTGCGGCGGGATGACAGCATTTTTGTGAAAAAAATCTGCCCATGCAACATTTTGACCCATTGAATCGTTTCTTATCTGAGAGGAGGGGAAGGCAAATGCCTACTTTGCTGCGCACCAACAAAGAAATCATGGAAATCTATGACCGTCAGGTAGACACCGTTTACCGTGTCTGCTATGCATACATGAAAAACGCCCCGGAAGCAGAGGATATGACCCAGGAGACCTTCCTGCGGCTGATGTCCAACGGAAAGCCTTTTGCAGACCAACGCCACGAAAAGGCGTGGCTCATTATCACGGCGTCAAACCTCTGCAAGGACACCCTGAAAAAGTGGTGGCGAAAAAATGAGAACATAGACGATTACACGTCCCTGCCCCAGGAGCGGGCGGAAACGGGAAACGACGTGCTGGACGCCATTCTGGCGCTGCCCCAGGACTACAAGGACGTCGTCTATCTGTACTACTACGAGGGATACACCACTGCGGAAATTGCTGCCCATCAGAACTGTCCGGAAAGCACCGTCCGCAGCCGCCTGTCCCGGGCAAGAAAGCAGCTTATGACCATGTTAGGAGGTGCTGACAGATGAAAAGTCAAGTGATTTGTGGCGCTTTGAACACGGTCAACCCCACGCCTGCCCAGAGAGCCAGAATGCGCGCGGCTTTGGAAGCCCAGCTTCCCGCCGAAAAGCCCCCTCGCCGGGGCGCGCATCAGCAGAAAGCATCGTCTCAGCGCTGGTGGACGATCATCCCCGCCGCCGCGGCGCTGTTTGCGGTGGTGCTGCTGGGTATTTTTGTCCTCGGACGGACGGATAAGACTCCGCCGTCCATGTCCAATGTCCCTACCGAGCCGCTGACGCTGGAAAGCCTGCTATCCTCGGCAAATTACAAGGCCAGCATGGAGATCAAGGACTATGTCCAGAGCTACAACGCCACGGGCGACGTAGACGAGACCCTCTCCGAAGCCTACCGCGCCTATGGCTGCCGGAATACGGAAATGGCGCAGAAGGTGGACGAAATCTGCACGAAATACGGTCTGAACAAGGTCGGAGACGGAATTTCCCCGGATACCACCGAAGAAATGTTCACCGCACTGAATGTCAGAAGCATGGTCAAGGACTCCGGGAACGGGGACGTGACCACCAGCAATCCCAGCTATTCCGCCGACGGCAATTTTGAATTCTGGGGCGCGACCGCGGTCAGCGGCGTAGACTACCCCATAGAATACCGGGTGTACCGCGCCATGAAGCAGACCCTCTCCACGGCCTATTGGGAAATCGAGAATACGAGCGACTACCAGTGGTCGAACTATGTCACCACCGCCGGGACGGACGTCCTCATTGCCGTGGGGCAGAACAATTCCCTCGTGCTGACGGACACCGGCGACTCCGTTGTCGTGATCGTTGTGATGAACGCCACGACGGGAGACACCCAGACGGGAAAGGCGACGCTGGAAGCCTTTGCCAACACCTTTGACCTGTCCCTCGCCCCGAGAACCCGGAACGCCCCCGTCGAAACCACCGCGCCAACCGAAAGCGGCACCGCGATTCCGGAAGCCTACCAGCCGGTTATCGCCAAATATGTCACCGCCCTTACGGAACACTGGGGCGGGGAGGCATGCAGCAACGCGGACATCAGCATTCTGGTGAGCTACGCAACCTCCCCCAGCGAGCTGGGCTATGCGCTCCTTGATCTGGACAATGACGGCACGGACGAGCTTATCATCGCCAACGACGCCGAACGGCAGGTCATTTACGACCTGTATTCTCTGGTGGACGGCAAGCTGGTGCATGTGTTCACCGGCTGGGATCGGAATTCCTATGAGCTGCGGGAAGGTTTCCGCATTCTGAACATCGGGTCGAACGGCGCGGCGTCCGCAGACTATGTGTACTGCCACCTGAGCAATGGGCAGCTGGTCACGGACAGCCTTATCCGGTTTGATGCGGCGACAGACCCGGATCACCCCTGGTTCCGGGGAACGGGCGAGAATGATCTTGCGCCGATCACCGACGAAAACTGGTCGGAGGACGAAATTTACAGTGCCTCCGCCAGCCTTCCCATTGCAATTACATCATTCGCAGACGACAGTGCCGGGAGTTATGACCCGGCACTGGCTGATTATGAAGGATATCTTTCCACCATCGACACGAGTTCCATAAAATACTATGCGCTACGTGATCTGGACGGCGACGGACAGGACGAATTGCTGCTGTATAATTCAGGAGAAACTTTGATGAAGGTGGCCGCAATTCAAAATGGCACTGCGCAGGAGATTTTGTCCGGCAATGTGCTTGATCTTTGCGAAGGCAATGTTCTGGAAGCATGGGAAGGCGGTTCCGGCGCGGAACAGCGGACGTATTACCGGGTGGAAAACCACACAGCAGTTCCGTTTGAGTGCATTATTTATAATATCGATGAAAACCAATGCTACCGGGATAGTAATTATGACTTTTATGAAGAAAACCTGACGCCCATCACTGAGGAAGAGTATAATCGGGTCGTTAACACTTATCCCGGTATGTCCTTCTGGGATTGTAACCCAAAGCCGCTTGAGAAAATGAATTCCGCAGACAGCAGTGCGGGAGATGACGCCCAGCTGCTGGCCAATTACGGGGGATATCTTTCTTCAATCGACACGTATTGGATAAAATACTACGCGCTTCGTGATCTGGACGGCGACGGGCAGGATGAACTGCTGCTGTTTAACAGGGACAAGACGCTTAGCAATGTGGCCGGCGTTCTAAACGGCACCGCGCGGGAAATTCTGAGCGGAAGTTCGCTTTATTTGTGTGCTGGAAATGTTCTGGAGTACTGGGGCGAGGGTTCCGGCGGAAGCGGCTGTACCTATTATCAGGTGGAAAACAAAACGGCTGTTCCGATAGAGAGTATTACTTACCGCGGCAATAATGACCAATGGTATCGGGACAGAGATTTTGACTTTATGAAAGAAGACCTGACACCCATCACGAATGAGGAATATCAGCGCATCGTGGACACCTATCCCCGCATGACCATGAGCGATTGCAATGCGAGGGCACTCCCAGAAATATAACCTGACGAAGGCGGGCGAAAGCGCCCGCCTTCGATTTTGACTGGATTTTTCCGTTTTGATGTGATATAATGTTCGGGCATTTCAACATACAAGCGAGGGAAAACCATGAACGATAAGGAAATCGGCGAGATCCGGCGGCATCTGCGGCGGGATCGCAGCAATATCACAGCCATTTACGGCTGCTATGTGAACGACAACAAGGAGGTCATCTCCGAGTTCCGCCAGAGTACCGGCATCATGCCGGAGAATGAGTCCGACAAATATTTTGCCCTTCTGCGCCGCTCCCTTTCCGGCGCCATCGGCAAGAATCTCATTGACATCACCTTCAAGACAAGTCAGGTGGCAGGCTCCCCGGAGCATAAAATGCTCATGGATTTGCGGGAGACCAAGCTGGCGGACGACAATCTTCGCCGGGAATTCTGCCAGAAGATCATCGACACCGTTACCATCGAGGGCAATTACCTGATCCTGCTGTGCTGCGACAGCTACGATGTTCCCTTCAAGAGCAAGGACGGCGATGCTCAGGCGGACAATTCCGACGAGACCTACACCTTCATTCTCTGCGCCATCTGCCCCGTCAAGCAGACCAAGGCGAATCTTCACTACGTCCCGGAGGAAAAGCTGTTCCACGACGGCGCGATGAACCAGATGGTCTCCGCCCCCGCGCTGGGATTCCTGTTCCCGGCCTTTGACGACCGGGCGACCAACATCTATAATGCCCTGTACTACACCCACGACATCACGGCGTCTCAGGACGCGCTGATCGAGGCAGTGTTCAACACCCCGGTGCCCCAGCCCGCCGCCGAGCAGAAGAAGTCCTTCGAGGCGCTGCTCACCACGTCACTGGGAGATGATTGCAGTCTGGACGTGGTGCAGACCGTTCACGACCAGCTGTGCCAGCGCATCGAGCTGCACAAGGAGAGCAAAGTGCCGGAACCCCTGATGATCTCCAAGGAGGACGTGAAGGAGGTTCTGACATCCTGCGGCGTTTCCGAGGAGCATCTGGCCAAATTCAGCGTGGACTACGACGAGACCTTCGGCTTCGAGGCCGACCTGCACCCCAAGAACATCATCGACAACAAGCATTTTGAGGTGAAGACCCCGGACGTGGTCATCAAGGTAGACCCCGCCAGAAGCGACCTGATCGAGACCCGCGTCATCGGCGGCGTGAAGTACATTCTGATCTCCGCCGACGAGAACGTGGAGGTCAACGGCGTCAATATCAACATTGCCGATTCCGAAAAGGAAACGGCCACTGTCTGAGCGAAAAAATTTGCCCTGCACCGGAAGGTGCAGGGCAAACCTATGTAATTTACTTTTTGGAATTTTCCACGGCGCCGACGATGATATCGACACACTGGTCAATGCCGAGGACGCCGGAATTCAGGCAGATGTCATAATTCTGGGACTGACCCCAAGTGCGGCCGGTGTAGTGCTGATAGTTGACGCGGCGGCGCTTATCCTTCTCGTTCAGACGCGCCTCCGGGCTCTTGTCGGACTCACCGTACAGACGGACGATGCGGTCGGCGCGGAAGGCCATATCCGCGAAAATGAAGGTATGCAGCGCGTCGGGACGATCCTTCAGAATGTAGTCCGCGTTCCGGCCGACGATGACGCAAGCGCCTTTCTCCGCCAGCTGAAGAATCACGCTGCACTGGATATTCCACAGGAAATCGGCTGTGGACAGGCCGTTCATCACGCCGGGAACGCCCTGGGGGGCGAAAGCGTAGGAAAACAGACTGCTGCTGGGGGAATGCTCGCCGTGCTCTTCCACAAATTTGGGGGCGAAGCCGGACTCCAGGGCGACCTGATTGACCAGCTCCTTGTCATAGAAGGGAATGCCCAGCCGCTCGGCGACCTTGTGGCCGACGGTGCGTCCGCCGGAACCAAATTCACGGCTGATGGTGATGATTTTCTTTTCCATAAAGAACCTCCTTCAGAGAATGCAGTGGCTTCTCCTACTGTTATTATAGTAAAAATGCTGTCAAATGTCAAGAATTGGTTCGCTCGTTTGGCAGAATTGCCGACGGCGCTTCCTCATACTATTTCTCGATAAAATGGTTAACACCATTTTATCCTGCGAATTCTTCGCAGGCCGCCGGTAGCGGCGAGAAATGTATGGACTTACGTTTTTTTGCGGCTACGCCGCTGGCTGCTGAAACAGCAGCCGAATAAAACGGTTTTTAACCGTTTTATTGAAAACTAGTAT
>PPYF01670432.1_pt1 | contig 38593 bp, 35 predicted proteins | sample 1559871 | NCBI WGS metagenome assembly PPYF01 (sample SAMN08240021, study PRJNA423297) | Human gut metagenome, whole genome shotgun sequencing project.
GAAAGCATATGCGCCGCAGACACCATGGCCGCACAGGACATGTCGCCCTCCGCACCATAGCCGTAGCCGTCCGCCATGAGCTGCGACGCCGCGTAGAGCGGCAGCTGATGGAAACGGCGATCCGGCCCGACAGAGTCGTCGCCGAAGATATCGAACTGCGCGGTGAAGCAACCGAAGCCCTTGTCGTCCAGCCAGCGCTTGAAGCCGAGGTACATCCGCACAGCTTCCGCATGACTCTCGTAGCTGAGCTTCGGATCAACAAAGAACGTATCCCTGTCCTTTTCGATCTGCCGGTCGATCTCCTGCTTTGTCACGGTCTGCATCCAGCGCCAGACCGTACCGGCTGTGTCATTGCAGAATTCCACGCCGATCTTTTTTGTAAAGGCCATATCGTCAAGCAGAATGTCGCCCATGCCGCACATCCGGCTCAGGACGCCGCACTTCATGCGCCGCATCTGCTGATACGTCATGGCAGCGCGGGCAAAATCTCCAACGAATTGTACAAGGGCGGGATCATGGCGCTCTGCGGCAAAGAACTGGCATTTGAAGCCGTTCCGCACAATCATGTTTGCGTTGTCCTGCGCGCCGTGGATGCCCTGATTGACGGTCAGATCCAGTTCGCCGAAGTCCAGACCGACGCGGCTGTCCGGCTGCACCACGGCCAGCGCGAGCGGCAGGCGGTTATCCTGCAGCGCCCGCAGGAGCCAGACGCCCTGACTGTATGTCAGAAGGACGATGAGCACACCGTCGCAGTCCGACTGGTTGAAATAGCGCATTTTCTGCTCGATATCCGCTCGGTCGAGGGCGGCGCTGGGGAAATCAACGTCTGCAACGGACGAGAAGGACGCGGCCAGCTCGCGCGCAAACGCCTCCTGCCGGGCGACGATCCCCGGAAAAATAGGCTCATAGCTGCCGGCCATCAGGCCAAGCAGACCGATCTTCGGTTTCCGCATGTTTTCCCCTCCTGTTATCGATACCATTCTTTCATTTCCGCGTGATACGGGAGCGCAAGGATCTCCTCTACGAGTCCTTCCGCCTGCGCCCGGCTGCGGGTGAACGGATCCATCATCACAAGGTCGACTAGCAGAGAACAGCTGCCCGCCTCGTATGCCGCAAGCTCCATCTCCACCGGTGCGATCCGGTCGTGATAGGCTCTGGCCAGGATCGGCGCGGGCAGGCGCTCAGTCGCGATCGGGTGGATGCCGTAGCTGCCGCAGCAGGCCGGGACTTCAACGGCAATGTCGGCGGGAATGCCGGGCACATAGCCCCTGTCGTTCAGGGTGTTTACCACGATCTTCTGCTCTTTTCCGCAGGCAAGCGCCTCAATGACCGGAACCATCGGTTCGTGCGATTTTTCGCATGCGATCAGCTCGCGGACCGGCCGGCTCTCATCGTAGGCCGCCCGCTCGATCTCCGCCACATGCGCCGCGCTCGCGACAAAATAGGCGTTGAACCAGGTCTCCGGGTCTTCCTTCCACGTCTTTTCCACCTCGCGGTCGGAATGGTACTCATAGCCCCATGCGCCGCCGCCCGGATTGGCCGTATCGCCGATCGGAAGAACGCCGTAGCGCTTATACAGATCCACGACCTTCGGGCCGAAGAAATCGCATTCCGGGCAGGTCTTGAAATACGCCTCGCTCTGCTCTTCGATCCATTTGTCGAGCAGCTTGAACGCGTCCCGGCCTTCATAATAGAACTGGTTGAGCCACACGAAATGGTTGACGCCGGGGATCTCGCAGCAGACCTTGTCAAAATCGAGCCCCATTTTCTCCGCGATATAGCGGATCTGGCCGGTGCCGTGGCAGAGGCCGACCATCTTGACCTGCGGGTATTTGCGCTGTAAATAGGTCGTGCCCGCGAAGACGGGGTTGCACACCATCAGATACCAGGCGTCCGGGCAGATGCGCAGAATGTCCCGGTGTACGCTTTCCATCATGCGGAGCTGATAGAAATTCGTCCAGAACGCTTCGTCGTGCATCACGTGCAGGGAGCCGCCGCGGCGGTAGCCCCACTTCTGCGCGATCTTCCAGCCGTCGTGCCAGCCCTGATAGCCGCCCATCAGGATCGTGTTGATCACATAGTCCGCGCCTGTCAGGCAGGCCTCGCGGCTGGTGGTCTTTGTGGTATGCAGGCAGCTGCCAAGCTCCTGCGCCAGCCGTGTGCAGAGCGTATAGGACGCGTCCAGACGCTTTTCGTCAATATCCATCAGGCAGACCTCGCTGCCGTGCAGCGATTCTGTCAGGCACAGATCCCGCATGAGGTTCAGCGAGAAGATCCCGCTTCCCGCGCCAAGCACACCAATTTTGATCGTCATTTTGTTACCTCCATTATTTGATCGAACCGACCGTAAGCCCCTTGACGAGGAACTTACTGAATATGATATAGATCGCCAGCGGAATCAGCGCACTGATGAACATGCCGGCAAACATATAGGTCGGGTCGCCCATTCTCTGATTGAGCAGCGACGCCAGCGCGACTGTCAGCGTCCGTTTCTCCTGATTCGGAAGCAGGATCATCGGCCGGAACAGATCGTTGCACACAACAAGGAAATTGAAGATCGACGAGATCGAGATCGCGGGCATCCCCATCGGGACCAGTACATTCCAGATCACGCCGAAATATCCCGCGCCGTCGATCCGCGCCGCTTCGAACAGCTCGTCGCCGATCGACACAAAATTGCTGCGCAGCAGCAGGATGGTGCTGGGCGTCATGGCGGCTGCCGTCACAAGGATCACGCCGAGATAGGTATTGACGAGATGCAGCTTTGAAAACATCACATAAAGCGGGATCATCGTCACCTGCGCAGGGAAGAACATTGTCGCGATGATGAGCAGATACGCCGGTGTTTTTCCGCGGAAGCGGAGCTTTGCGAACGCATAGCTTGCCAGCACCGAGCAGACAAGCGTCAGAAGAATGCTGAAAACGCTGATGATCAGCGTGTTTTTGATGTATTTCAGAATACCGAACTTCTGGAACAGCAGCAGATAATTCTGAATGCTCGGCGACTGCGGCAGGGCCAGCGGATCTGCATAGTAGGAGATCTTGTCCTTGAGGGAGTTGATGAGCAGAAAGACGAGCGGATAAATAAAGATGACCGCCAGCGACACAAGGATCAGCACCAGCAGGCAGACCGAGAGTTTCTGTCTCCATGTTTTTCTCATGCTCAGCCCTCCCATCTGTTCTGACGGTCGGAGATCCGAAGCTGCACCACCGTCAGGATCATAATGACGATAATGAGCAGCACAGACAGCGCCGACGCATAGCCATACTGCGAGTTCGCGGAAAATGATTTCAGGTATACCATATAGTCCAGCGTCGTGGTATCATAGCCGGGCCCGCCGCCGGTCATGGAATAGATATACGGGAAAATGCCCGTAAAGGTCCACATGACGGAGGTGATGCAGGAGTATTCCATTGTCCGCCCAAGCAGCGGGAACGTGATACGGAAAAGCTGTGTCCAGTAGCCCGCGCCGTCCAGCCTTGCCGCTTCATAAACAGAGGGCGAAATGGAGCTGAGACCGCCGAGGGCCAGCAGGCACTGCCAGCCGATGTTGACCCAGACCAGACAGATGATAACGGCTGTGCGCGCTGTGCCGCTGCGCTCAAGCCAGGGGATCGCTTCCCGGATCAGGTGAAGCGCCTTTAAAACCGAGTTCACTGCGCCGTCATAGCTGAACAGCACCTTGAACAGATAGCCGACGATCACGGCTGAAATGACCTGCGGGATATAGTATATCACACGGAAGATCTTTCCGCCGGGGATCCCGTCATAGATCAGAACCGCGACGATGACGCCGATCAAGACCTGAAACGGGATAAACAGCAGGAAGATCAGATTGTTGCGCAAAAGGCTCCAGAACTGTCCGGAGGACAGGATATTGATATAGTTTTTGAAGCCGACGGAAACGGCTGCGCCGATGCCGTTCCAGTCGGTAAAGCTCTTGATCACGGTCTGCACGATCGGGTAAGCGCACATGACCAGAATCAGCAGCAAGGCCGGCAGGACGGAGAGCCATGCCTGCCGTGTCTGCCGCCTGCTTATTTTGGATTGCCGGTTTTTCATAGAGCAGTCTCCTTACCAGTCTGGTGTGCGACCCGTCCGGGCCGCACACCAGACAACGCTGCGGGTTATTCTCAGTTCACTTCCGCTGCCTTTGCATCGAGTGCAGCGGCCATATCCTCCACGCTCATCTGGCCGGTGATGACCTGCGGGGACAGGCGCACCAGCTCTGTGCTGACGTCGGGATGCAGCGTGTTGTCGACCCAGAATACATAGTTCGACGCTGCATTGAACATCTGCTCTTCGACAGAGCCCGCCGCAATGCCGTAATCGGCGGCGGTGATATCGCTTCTGTAAGGAAGCTTGGACAGGTGCTTTGTGATCTCAAGGTGGTTTTCACGGTTATTGAGGAAGGACAGGAATTCAACGGCCAGCTCCGGATCCTTGCAGGTCTTGGAGACGGCGAGGCCCTGACCGACGCCGCCGATGGCGGCGTTTTTGCTCTGTGCATTCTCCGGAGACGGCGGCGCGAAGAAGCCGACGTTTTCCGCGCCCAGCGCATCCGTGCAGGTCGCTGCATTCCAGTTGCCCGTGGCAAGGAACGCGGCGTTCCCCGTCAGGAACTGTGCAAGATCGTCCGCCGAGCTGGCGTAGTCCGCGTTGATATAGCCCTGCGCATACAGATCCGCCGGGATCTGCATCGCCTGCAGGAATCCGGCATCGTCAGAGAACTTCGTCTCTGCGCGGCCATCGGAGGCGACGCGCGCGCTGCCGGAGAGCTGCAGCCACCATGCCGCGAACGCCGTCAGGAAGCTGTGGCCCCAGCCGCCATCCGTTGCGTAGATCGGCGTATAGCCGGCGTCCTTGATCGTCTGAAGATCGGCTTCGAACGCGTCAAGATCGGCGGGCGGGTTGGTGTCGTAGTCCAGGCCGCACGCCGCGAGGACCTGGCGGTTATAGAAAATGCCACAGATCTCGTTGCCGCTGTTCGGATAGGCCAGGATCTTGTTGCCCGCTTCCATGTTGAGCGTAACAGTATCCCATGCGATGATCTCTTCCTTGTCGGCTGCCGGGATCAGATCCGTCAGATCGACAAGCAACTCTTCCAGCTGGAACAGCTGGTTGCCGGCCCAGACGCAGAGCACATCGGGGCATTCCTCCGTCATGGCGGCGGCCTTGAACAGCTGGTGGATCTCCTCGCCGTTCGGATACGAGACCATGTTGATCTTCACGCCGGGGTGCTCGTCTTCGAATTTGCGGCAGAGCTTGCTGATCAGCCAATCCTCCTCCGGGGACTGCATATCCGCCTCGTTATTCATTGCCTCAGATACCCAGAACGTCAGGGTCTTCGTTTCACCGGCCGTGTCTGTACCGGCTGCCGCCGGTTCCTGCGGCTGGCCAGTCTCTGCGGGTTTTGCACAGGCTGCAAGGCTGAGCAGCAGCATCAGTGCAAGCAATATTGCGATCGTTCTTTTCATTTGCTTCATTCCTCTTCTTTTTTATTTTGAACAAGGCGCCGGAACTCCTGTATTCAATACGGTTCAAATAAGGACTTGCTATTTGCTGCGGCGTGTGATAGAATAAGTTATCAAACATATTCTATGTGTTTCATGCCTCTATTATGGCAGGTGTTCGCGTAATTGTCAATATTCGCGCGGCATCTTCGGTGATATTTGTGGATTCCTCTGAAATCATCACAGGATTTTCGGCAAAGCTCACAGAAAAAGCAGAATATGTTTTAAACTTATTTCATATCATATTCTATATCATATTCTATTCCATGGAGGACGGACATATGCTGGATAAGAGTTCCGCGATACCGCTGTATGCGCAGCTTGCCGAGCAGCTTCGGCTTCAGATCGACTCCGGGCAGCTCCGCCCCGGCGAGCAGCTGCCGAGCGAATCGGAAATGATGGCGCGCTATCAGATCGGACGCCCGACGGTGCGCGCCGCGCTGAAGCAGCTCGTTTCCGCCGGATATCTCACAAAAATTCAGGGCAAGGGGACCTTCTGCCGCGATCTGCATGCGGGAAAGCCGATCAACATCGAGGTCCTGCTGGACATGGAGAACGAGTACTTTATCCCCTATTACGTCCGCGCGATCTCGGGCGTACTGAAGGAAAACAACTGCAACTTCCTCATCAGCAATACAAACCGCGACGCGCAGAGCATCTGCGAGCAGCTGGAGAACAGCCTGCAGAAGGACACGAGCGGCGTTATTCTGCAAATGACGCCGGTCAACATCCGCCCGGAGCTCCGGCAGCGGCTGCTGCACTGCATCGCGGCGTTCCGCCGCCGCAGCATTCCCGTGATCCTGATCGACAGTCTGCTCGAGGGCGCAGATGTCTCCTACTGCGTCATAAACGAGCGCGGCGGCGGTGCGCGCGCGGCGGAGCATCTGGCAGCCTACGGGCATCGGCGCTGCGCGATGGTCAGCCCGTCTGATTTCTGCGACGCCGTGCAGCGCTACGAGGGCTTCTGCCGGGCGGCGGAGCAGTTCGGCATGGCCCCGCCCGTGCTGGTCGACGCGGACAGCGAGCTGGGGCGCACACTTCCTGCCGCAGTCCGTGCAGCGCAGGTCACAGGACTCTTCTGCTACAACGACGCGCTTGCGCAGCGCTGCATTCGCATTCTGCGCAGCGCGGACTACAGCATTCCAGCGCAGATCTCGGTCATCGGCTTTGACGATTCGTTCCTCGCCGCGAGCATTGAGCCGCCGCTCACCACGCTCTGCCACCCGAAGGAGGAGCTTGGGCGCTGCACGGCGTCGGCGCTTCTGAAGCTGATCCAGAACGAGATCCCATGGCCGTTTCAAAAGATCTTTGACGTCCCGCTCATTCAGCGCGCAACCTGCGCCCGCTGCCAGCCGCTGTGCGCGGCAAAGCCGGAATAGCCGGACGATTTTTTACAGGCGCTGGATTTTTGCGCGGATCTCTGCTATGATACAGACAGGCGGCAGGCGCACATACGCCTGCCGCGCACACAGGATAAAAACGCAACGCGGGGCCTCCGGCCCTGCCAGAGCTGGTAGGTAGCCCAGCCGTCTGCGCTTTGGCGCAGGTAAGTAACCCTTCCCTCCGGGTCGTCCGTTCCTGTGTACCATAAAATCAGGAGGGTTTCGTGATGGACAGTGATCTGACAAGGCTGACGGTATTTTTTGAGGCGCCGTTCTGGATCGGGGTGTTCGAGCGGTTTGAGGGCGGGACGCTCTCGGCCTGCAGGATCACCTTCGGCGCGGAGCCGAAGGACCATGAAGTGCTTTCGTATGTGCTGAAAAATTACGCGCGGCTCCGATTCAGTCCGGCTGTCGCGGCGGCTGTCCGGCAGGACGCGGCCAATCCGAAGCGCATGCAGCGGCAGATCCGAAAGGCTTCTGCCGACCGCGGCGTGGGGACAAAGGCGCAGCAGGCCTTACAGCTGCAGCGTGAGGAGCAGAAGCTGGAACGAAAAACGCACACCCGCGAACAGCGGGACGCGGAAAAGCAGCTGAAATTCGACCGCAGACAGCAGAAGCGAAAGGAAAAGCACCGGGGACGGTAAACAGTACGCTCCCTCCATGTTTGACAGTGGCGACACTGACGCTCATGGAGGGAGCGTATTGTTTGAAACAAGTTGTGAAGAAATTCTGAATTATTTACAAAAATGTTGCAATTCTCAATGCGCCACAAGATGTAGTACCGTTCTATTCAAAAACTGACGAAATATTGAATCACAAATCTACATACAAAATGAAGCGGCGTTTTGCCTTCTCTTGATAAGAGGGTTGAAACGCCGCTTTTTCTTTTCCTAAATTTCAAAATCAAGATAAAGGAGGGCACAAAAATGTCTGTATTCCATGTTGAGAAAAACAAGGGCTACACGGTTATGTCCAACCATCATCTCCGCAACCATACGCTGTCGCTTAGTCGTTGTTGTCGGTCACCGTCACATTGCCGACCGTGAACTTCTTCTTATCCTCTACAGCCTCATTGTGGACAGAAACAAAATACTCCAGCAGTCCACGCAGCGACCCCTTGTAGGAATAAGGCGGCTGCACGCTGTCCTTCAGATAGGCAAGGCAGGACTCGCATGTCCAGGTATGGGTGTTGTAAAAATCAGAGCCGTCATCCAGAGCGCGGCCCTCGAAGACCGTCTCATCATTTTTCTTGCAGACGATGACCGACTGCATCGGCATGATACTGGAAAGGTACGGATGATTATGGGGAGCGGATAACGTCAGGCTGTCAATGCTCTCGGCATCCTCAGAAATCCTCGCCTCTGTGATAGCCAGCTTGGAGAGGCTGGGGTGATAGAACACCGCGCCGTCCACAAATACACGAAACAGGCTCATAGACATCCCTCCCGGTAGCGGAATGTCGTTGTGCCGGTACCGGATACGCCCACCGTGTTCGTTCCCTGCAGGAGCTCCAGCTCCGGAAACGCCCAGACGCCTGCGCTGACTGTTTTTCGGAAGGTGTCACCGCCGACCTGCCAGTTCAGGGTGGTTTCAGCCGTTGTAGCCCTTGTCCACGGCAAAGCGGCTGTAGCGTCTGGCGGCATCTACGTTTCCTGCGATATCTCCAGCGTAGGGAGAGCAGATGTAGACGATGGGCCGGAACGCACGACCGGAGCGCTGTTCCTGTTCGACCTTCTTGATGGCCTCATATGCCGTCAGGTCAAGGTAGCCTTCGCTGTTGCGCATATCGACACTCATGCTGCGATTCCTCCTTTCCGGGCGGACATAGAAAAAGGCGTCCACCTCTGCTTCCCACTGAAGGTGAACGCCCGATTTGAGCGGATGATTATCAATCTTTTTTGTAAAACGGGGTGGCGTAGCCGTCTGCACGGAGCAGCAGGCCCTTTGCCCACGGTGGTGTCCGACCCATCTGCTCACAGACAGCATCCAAGGACATGTGTGGGTCGGCCTCGATGACCAGCTCATCGTGGATATGCATCACGATAGAGCAGCACCGGAGTGTTCGCATGGTATAGCAGAGGATATCACGGGCTGTGGCCTGTACGATGTTCTCCACGAACTTGGGGCCATAGGAATCCAGCCGTTCCCACTTCTTCGTGGAGCCGATGCCTTCATAGGAGATGCATTCGCCGCCGAACTTGTTCGTTCCCACCTTGGGCTTCACATAGGCCAGCTTCCTCCCGGATGGCAGGGTGATGAACAACATCCCGCTCCGGCAGGAAAAGGTCAGGCCATAGTCGGTGGTGGTGTGCTTGTACCGGACTGCCTCCATGACAGCTCTGTCCACAGCCCACCAGAATTTCACGATGTTCGGATTGGACTGCCGCCATGCATCCACCAGCTGCGGGAGCTCCTCCTCCGTCAGTTCCATCTCCAGAGCACCCATTGCCTTGAGCGCACCTACGGAGCCGCCATAGCCAAGGGCCAATTCCGCAATCTTACCCTTCTGGCGCAGGTGACCGTTGATGCCATGTTTCTCCACAGGCACCTTGAACATCTGCGATGCGCTGGCACAGTAGATGTCTCCACCCTTGGAGAACACCTCCTGTCGCCATGCCTCCCCGGCAAACCACGCGATGACGCGGGCCTCAATCGCACTGAAGTCCGCTACGAGAAATTGGGCACCGTCTCTGGGAATGAAAGCGGTTCGGATGAGCTGGGAGAGTGTGTCTGGCACATCCTCATACAACAGCTCCACAGCATCGAAATCGCCGGAACGCACCAGAGCACGGTCCTCCGCCAAGTCAGGCAGATGGTTCTGGGGCAGGTTTTGCAATTGAATATTCCTGCCGGAGAAGCGTCCGGTTCGATTCGCCCCATAGAACATGAACATCCCACGGGCGCGATTGTCGCTACAGACCGTTTTCTCCATCGCCTGGTATTTCCGGACGGAGGACTTGGCCAGTTGCTGCCGGAGCGTGAGCACCTCCGCCAGCTCCGGCGGTGCCGTTTTCAGGAGCTCTGCCACGACCTTCTTACCAAGACTGTCGGTTTCCATACCGTTGTCGGAGAGCCATTGCTTCATCTGTTGGACGGAGTTAGGGTTCTCCAATGCCGTCATGCGCTTCATGGCATCGGTCAGCTCCTGCCGGGAACGGGCATCCATCTGAATGGCTTGCTCCACGAGCTCCATGTCGATGCGGACGCCACGGTCGTTGATTTCTTGGTCGATGTCGTATTCCTCCCAGACCTGTGGCGGCACCGGGAACTTGGAGAGCTTCCGCTGGATGCCCATCTCGGCCTCTACGTCACGGGCATTATAGCGTTTGAACAGCTCCCACTTGTCCGGCGCATGGAAGGGCCGGTTTCGGGTGCGCTGGCCATTTGCCTTTGTGGGCAGACAGGGCTGGCAGAAGTATTTGATGAGCTCCTTGCCCTCGGTGAGCTTCTGCTTCTCCAGACCGAGAACGGCACCGACGCCTTCCAAGGAAAGCGGCAGGCCCATCGTGGCCGCCCAGACCATGGAGCAATGCCAGCTCTCCGGGTCAAGATATTCACCGGTTGGGTAACCGAGATACCGGGAGAGGCATACCCGCTCGAAGGCTGCATTGAAGGCCCACTTGATGACGGAATCGTCCTCCAGTGCGGCCAGCACCTCCTTGGGAATATGCTCTCCACAGGCGAGGTCGACCACCTGCACCGGCCCGGAGTCGATGCTGTAGCCAAACAGCAGGATTTCAAAATTGGGAGACTCACAGTAACGATAAACTCCGGTCTTCTGGAGCGGGATGTCGCTGTAGGTCTCAATATCAATACTGAGTGTTTTCATAGGCACATCCTTTCGGAGCAGCGGAATATGGGTGGCGGGATTGCTCCCACCACCCGCTAGATGAGGATTACGATTTGTCGAGCTCCTTCATACGAGCCTCGTGGTATTCCACCTCGCGCAGGGCACGCTCCTTCTCAAGCTGCTGGCGTTCGGCCTCCCACGCTGCGTTGCGCTTTTCACGCTTGCGGTCATCGATGGTGTCGATGATAGACCGAACAATCCAGAACACTGCCAAGAGCAGATAGAGGGAGAGCAGAAGGATGCAGAGAATGGTCGTAGTGTTCATCGTGGTCACCTCCATCAGTCAAGAAAATCGTCATCTTCGTCGGTGGCGAAGTCGGACTCGGCGCTGGCCTTGCCGCCCAGAGGCTCACCATCACGAATCTTCTGCAGATTGTTCAGGCCGCAGGCGATGCCGCGATTGCCGGAGCTGTTGAACGCGTAAAACGTGATGCTGGCGCGACCGTACACACCGGAGTAGACCTCAGAGTGGGTCAGGATGGGATTGTGGTCGGCATCCACGATACCGGGAGCACTGGTGGCGTTGGCGTTGACGAAGTAGGCACCGGCATAGGCGGGGTCATCCGGACGCTCGGTGTCGCCGTCGCGCAGCGGGGTCTTGATGGCGCTAAGGGCCGGGACAGACTTGCCGTTGCCCTTGAGCTTGGCCTCGCCCTCACGGTAGGCCGCTTCGATGGCCGCCTGAATCTTGGAGACGGTCTTGGTGTCGGACTTCGGGATGATGAGGCTGACCGAGTACTTCGGAGCGCCTCCGTTGATGCTCTTGGGCTCCCAGACGTTGGCGTAAGACCAGCGGGTGTTGGGGCCGGTGATGACCTTCATGGGATTGGTAAATTTGGTGTTCTTATTCATCGATGTTTTCCTCCATAAAATCATTTTTTGCCGTGTTCATAGCCGGACGCTTATCGCTTTCCGGTACGAGCGTGGGTTTTCCCTGTGGCTTTTCAATGTAGCCCGTCAGGAGTTCGTCAAAGCGGGCTTTGCCGAGCAGCTTTTGCATCGCGGTGATGCCCAGCAGTTTTCGCTCATACGGGTCAAAGCCTGCATTGCTGACCGTCTGGATAACGGCAGCCTCGTTGGTATATCTGCGATTGGAACGGCCCTCGACCAGTTTCCAGCCGTGCCATTCCTTTCCGCTGACCGCTTGCTGGAGTGCGTACTCCTTGATGTCGGAGGCCCACGATACCAGCGCGTCCACACGGGACAGGATGTCCTCGATGTCCTCGTCCGTGAGGAGCGGAGGCAGCTTGAAATCGTAGCGGGCCAGCTCCAGATTGGCCTCGACACGGGCGCGGCACTCATTTTTGGCCTTGCAGAATCCGCACCACTCACCGCAGAGGAAGTTGCCGTCACCGGCAAAGGCCAGTTCAGCCGTGGGCTTCAGAACCTCGTCCGCCCAGCAGTACAGGTCATCCTTGGCAATCTCGAAAGTGCTGATATTCTGGCGTCTGGGCTGTACGATGTGAACGCACACGTTGTCGATATCATAGATGCCATCGAACAGCTCCAGCGCACCGAGCGCGTAGCATTTCAGCTGAGGATTTTCCACTGCGGAGACGAGTATCCCAAGCCCGTGTTTGTAATCAATCACGTGCATGGTGCCGTCCGCGATAAGGATGGCGTCGGAAGTGCCGAAGCCCTGTTCCACCCAGCGAGAGAAGTCCACCCGCTGCTCGATGAGCACCACCGGGTCAGCACAGGTCTCCTTGGCGGCCTCCACCAGTTCAAGGATGTAGGCGACATAGTCGTTGACACACTCGTTCATTTCCTGATTGAACCAGGTCAGGTTCTCTGTGGGGTCGGTGGCTTCCATACCCAGCGCCTTCCGGAGCTTATACTCACAGAGCGTGTGGGCATCGGTGCCCTCGGCGGCATAATCGGAGCCTTTGTCCTCGTAGAGCTCACACAGCCTCGCGGATGGTGGGCAGTGGAGCCAGCGGTCTGAGGCAGATGCCGAGAGAAGCGCATGTCCATTAGGTGGCATCGGCAAGTCCCTCCACATCCTTGAGCAGGGCCTCATAGTGCTGCGGGTCGACCAGCGAGAGCTTTTCGGCCCCATACTTCCGGAGGAGCTCCCGGATTGCCGCCGTGTGACCGGCGCGGGATTTCTCCGCCAACACCGCCCGTACCTGTTCCAGCGTGGGCGCGGGCTTGGGCTCCGGTTCCTTGGGGCCGGGGCTGCTGAACTGACGAGTCAGCCAGTTGGCTACATCATCAATAGCGGCAGCAGCATCGTGCAGTTCTTGGATGGCCATAGCCATATCCGCCAGCTTTGACATTGTGATTTCCTCCTTCCTTGGTTTGCCTCTGGTTGTCGAGGGCAGCGAGCTTTTGCGCCAGACGTGCGGAGACGCGGGAGATAGCTTTGAGCGCCTGAATCTCCTCGGCTGCGGGGCTGCTGTTCCTGTAGTTGTTGTCGTACACGGTTTTCACCTCCCTGAAGGCTGGTGTCGTTTGTCGCCTTCCACCTCCCACTGAAGGTGAGGAGCCGTTTTGAGCGGAGGAATTTTCAAAAAACAAAAAAGGCCCTCCGGCCACCGGGAAAACGATGGTCAGAGGGCCGGGAGTGCTGGGGATTAGTATCCACGGATGCGCCGAAGCTCCGTCCGATACTTCTTCATCTGGTCGGCGAAGGTGCGCTGGGGTCGACCGAGGGCCTTGGCAATGGCGCGGTCGGAGACGTTGTCGTCGTCCATCCACATGGCGATGATGGTGTCCGCATCGGGGTCGAGCTCCCGGAGACGGGCGAAGAGGCGGTCAAGCAGGTTGCGGTCTGCAATGATGCTCTCAATGGCCGGAGCCTCAGACGGAACCATGTCCATCAGGGTGTCCTCGCCATCTTCACCAATGGGAACGTCCAGAGAAGCGAGGTCGCCGGAACGACGGTACTCGCAAATGAGGCAGTCACCGTCACAGGCCCAGACCTTGCTCTGAGGGCAGACGCAGCGTCCATGAGCCTGCTCCTTCATTCGGATGCGGGCTGCCTCGTCGTAGTAGGCGTCGCGGACTTCCTTGCTGACCGGAATCTTCTCACCGGTGGTGCGGTCGTAGATAAAGGGATGGTTTTCTTTTGCGTTGTTTTTCATAAAAATCGACTCCTTTGGATGCGGAATCCGCAGGAGCCGATTTTTAGTCCGTAGAACAGAAAAGGCGGCCGTGGATATAGTTCTCCTGTGAGGAACAACTACAATCCATGGCCGTCAATGCAGCTCTGCGGATTCGGTTTGATTTTTGCTGCGTTAGGCAGCGACAGTGTCTTCCACAATGAATGTGGTCTTGGTGCGGGTTACCCGCGAGATAATGTTTTCACGGGTAACTGTGAATGAGCCGCCAATTGGGACGTTGAACTTACAGCTCGACTTGTGGGGGCCTTCAGTTTCAACCATGCCACTCTGGTCATTCGCTTTGCACAGCAGGCGGCCCTTGCTGTTGCGGATGTCTCTGTAGATGGTGCCGGGTCTCACCTCCTTTCAATGAAAAAAGCCGCTTAGATACACTTCACCATAGAAAATCAATCATGTTGATTGAGTCCTACAGCTTAGCGCGTCTAAGCGGCTTTCCTGTGAGTAACTCCTATTTAGTTAGGCTGTGCGCCAATTTCAACAGGAATCTTTTTCTTGTAGATTGGGCACTTAACAAACGCAGTGATTCTGCAGGGGATCCTGTCGGCGGTTTCAAGGATGTGACAGTGTTTGCCCAGCTTACATCGGGAACCTTCATGCGGACATTTATACTCAACGGAATGGGGAGTTGTTGTCATTTCTGTCATCAGCACCTCCTGTAGTTAAGGAATCATACGAGGGAGAGCGGCACTATCATCGTTCCGCGCATTGCGGATAATTTGACGGACATCATCTACCTCACTTCGTGTCATCTGGTTGCCCATGACCATGTAAGCAATCACCATACCAGCACTGCGGATAGAGTCCTTGCCGGTAATCATTTTCTTGTTGGCGCTGCCTATCACGAGGATGTTGAACCACAATTCATTGTTGAAAGACCAGTCGATATGGTTGAGCTTTCCAACGACGGAGTCCCAGCTGATTTCTTTACGTTGGGCCATAAGAGCGACATGTGCAAGCGCCATCTGGGTCACCGGCTTCAGCAGGAGGTTTTTCTCACGCAGATTGGAGACGGGTTTGTTGTTGCGGGTAAGTTCAAGGTACTGCTGGTATGCCTGCACACCATCGAGAGTGATACGCCAGAATGAAGCAATAGTCTGGTATGCTTCTTCAAGCGCTGCGTTATCTGGCAACATCTTGGAAGAGTATTTTTTGTCCTTCAGGATTGTCTCTGCAATCGTATACAGGGCACTCAATGTCGTGAGGTTCTTGCTGCGTTGGGATAGGGTGTTGCTCTTCCAGTTAACAAGGTCGATACCATTAATAGGAGCTAGCGGGCCACCCTCTTTGAAGAGGCGACGGGCAATAACAGCAAAGGTGTCATCGTCACTCGTGATGATATTGTCGCTACGGCTGGTCTGTTTGGCGTACTTGTTAATCTTGTTGAAGATTTTCCGGATTTTTGCTGTGTCAGTGTGCTCCACAAGGATGATGCAGAGCTCTTCATTCGCAAGCTCAGGGTGGGGCTGGAGCTTGTTCATAGCAGCGAAGGTCTTTGTACCACCCGGAACTCCCATGATACCTCTGATGGCGATTTTCAAGCTCAGAAGGCGGTGCTGTCCGTCCAGTGCGATGAGTCGCTCTTTGCCGGGGAGGGTTATGAAGCCCATGTCTGCCATAGGAATGGCATAGGCATCTGGAATGTTGCCTACGACTTTTGAGAGCGGTTCAAAACGGATTTCGTCAAAGCCAGAGTAGATATCCACGATGAGACTAGAGAAGAAGCGGTCTGGGTCATCCGTGACATACGGAACAATCTCTTCAACGATTCGTTTGATATCGCATTCTCGTTGCATCTTTTCTTCTGCGGTCATATCTGGCCATTCTGGGAGCTCCTTGGCGATGCCTACCTTGTCGATAAGCTCCCCAGCGGCCATTTTACAGATGTAGTAGGTTGTCCTACCCATCTTGGCTTGGATACAGCCTAATGTTGCCATAAAACGTCCTCCTTGTTTGTCAAAAACACCTCATGTTTTCATTATACACGCAAGATGTGTTTTGTCAAGAGGAAAACGCGATGTTTTTCAAAAACATGAAAATAGTTCTTAGAAAACCGTCAATCGGGACTACAAGACAGAGAGGCCGGGGCGGCAGAAGGGAATCTTCTCCTCGCTTGATGCGTTCCTTCAGGAAGAATTTGAGTGAGATATTGAGCCTGCAATTTCGCCAAAACGAACTCTGGATTTCGTCTTCGCGCATTGACATTTCGCCGAAAGCAGGGTAGAATATTATAGCTTATTGTGCGCTTTGATGCTACAGGAGGTTGATTCTATGAACGGCTATATGACTACAAAAGAAGCTGCTGAAAAATGGGGCATCACACAAAGGCAAGTGCAAAACCACTGTAAAATGAACCGGATACCCGGAGTGCTAACGCACGGAACGACCTATATGATACCGGAAAATGCCGAGAGACCGGTTTACGGTTTTTTCTCCGGACAACCATCAGAAAAGGAAGACACTCAAAAATAAGCGTTTTCATGCAATTATGACGGCTGAGGGAGAAAGAACGAGATGAAACCACAGAGTTCCGGAGCATTTTTAATTAAACGCCCGTTTGATTTGCAAGAAGCGGTCGTGCTGTTGGATGTTTATCTCAGCATGGTTAAGAATGGTGTACCTATTACTATGGCTGCTGAGAAAGCATCCGTACGTCTGCGCAATCTTGCAAAGAGCAATGGCTACATAGTCAGTGACAGCTATCGTAGTTCAGGCGGGCTGGTCAACCGCCTCCGTAGTCTGGGCGGTCTGTATGAGGGACAGGAGTCAAAATCTGCTCCGGGAACAGCCAAGTTTGCTGAGGCAATTTCACTCTACAATAACGAAAGAGCTCGATACGAAGAAATATTGAGCACCGAGAAAGAGGCATCGCAAGTCACTATATGTGACGAACAATCCCTTGACACTCAGAGAAATACTGAGGTTCGGGAGAAACGGAGGAGCGGGCAGATGGCAGAAAATCAGAATGCTGCTGAACAGGATTTTTTCCAGTGGCTGCCTACTGCTGTGAACGACTCAGTGTTAGCAGATATTAAAAAATCATATGCACAGATTAATGTCCTGCTTATTAAATCCAAAGCGCTATCGCAGACACTCACAGACGTCACTTCTGTAGACGAAGTGGAATTTGCTCTGCATCGCACGAAGCGTACATTTGCTAATAGGCATCTCCGCAATTCAGCAACACAGATTCTTGCTGCTTATATTGTCTACCTTCGTGAGAAGGAAGTGCCTCATGATGAGCCAGAGGATGCATGCGAAGCATTTGATGCTAGATCCGGTTGGATTAAATTCGACTTTACAAATTCTCAGAGTTTTACTTACACGCTACCGATTCATTGTGTGATAGGTGGGGCGCCTATCACAGGAAAAAACTGGGCGCGTATTCTTGCCGGCATCACGGAACGCGAACTTGCTAAACATAATCCAGCAATGGACGGGCTATATAAAGAATCTTTGATTGCCGCAAAAAAAGACCGTCCCTACCTGCTGGAGGAACGACTTGAGGGCCTTCACTGTGCGCAACTTTCAAATGGAAATTGGATATGTGTAAATTATAGCATTCCAAGACTCATGGAGATGATACGAGTTCTTTGCCTGCGGTGTGGGTATACAGAGGAGCAGATTATCCTCTATGGTGTGCCTAAGTACTCGTCGACAGGTGCAAAGACAAGTGAGGCTAAGTCATCTCCGGTGAAGAAAAAAGACAAAACGTTAGCAACGTCGGGCTATGGCATCCCAATAGAAAAATCTGAAGCATACCTCCGGTCTGTTGGCCTACAGGGTGCAACAGTAAAAGAACTGATAAAGGCTGTTCAGCCTGATGCAGCGGTTTCGTCCACTGCTTCTGCCTTGGACGGTAGCGTGAACATTATTGCCATGCCTGGTAACCGATATGTTCATATTGATAGCTTTGTTGACCTGGACGAGGCTGAAGAAGCGTTGGGGCGGATTCTGAGGACACATTTTGCTCAATTTGGAGGTTATAGCAATAACCAGCTTCTCTTTGGGGCTGCCTCCCAAGAGCTGTCGATGTTTTTGAATGACAACGACTGTGAAAACATTGATGCGGTGTATGCCATTGCCCGATTCCTTTTTGAGAAAAAGGCTGTGGCAGGGGCACCGTACAAATTCTCTACGCCACATATTTTCGAGAAGGAACCAGACTACCCTATGACTCTGCGGGGCCTGATGATTCACCTTGCCAGAAGCAATGGCGGCCTTTTGTATGCCTCCGATGCTAAGGACTATTTGCAGAAGACCATGCTCACCTACGGCGGTATTGGCCAGCTCCTGCAACTTGGTTCATCCAATACCTTCCTCATTTATGATTCAGACCGCTATCTTCTAAGCGAGTCACTGGGAATCGATGATGCTTGGTGCCTTCGGATGCACGACCGGCTGGATGACCTTTTCCGCAAGGCAAATGTGGCATATGTCATACCGAGAGATATTAATGCTACATGGCTGACAACACTGCCGTCGCTGCCGCACGGCTTAGATTGGACGCTCCTTTTATTGCAAGAAGTGCTGGATAAGTATCCTGCCATTGGCTTTAAATCTATCTCTCCGGATTTGAACCAGACGCTCGATACACTTGCCGCGGCGTTCGTCCCGGTTGACTCACCGCTCCAGACCTTCCCGGATGTGGTTACGCTCTTCATGGAGGAACACCATGACTTGCCGATGCGTATGCCTGGTGAAGATTTGCGGCTGGAACTGCGGGATGCTGGAATGCTGGAAAACGGCGAAATGATTTATGCGCTGCCGAAGGCGTTGAACGACTATCGGTTTGCGTGGTCAAACGAGAACAAAACAGTATATGTGCGCGGGAATAAGTAAACGCGCCATATTAGAATAGAGGTCAATCTATGTACGGATATGAGTGGACGGGTCAAAACGGTATTTACCGTCTGTCAGTTAACAGCAAAATTGAAAAAGAGATTCGTCCTGTGTTCAAAGAGGAACTGGATTATTTCGGTTTTAACGAACATTGGACATATCCGGACACAGATGCCCCGTTACTTTGGGCCGAGGGGATTCGCCGCTACATTCTGAACGGTACTTGTGTCGCGGAAGCCACAGGTGGTGGATTCTATACGAAACCGACCATAAAAATCTATACTGAAGGTCTGAATCTGGAACCGATTGATGTCGATGCACTCTGGAAAGAAAATGAACGTTTGATGCTCGGCCTTGAAAAGACATCCATGGATTTCATTAGAAAGACTCATGATAAGTACGAAAAGCAAGGAATGGCATTCGCTGTTGCGTTTAGCGGCGGAAAGGATTCCTTGGTGCTCCTCGACCTTGTCAGTCGTACATTATCCCCGGATGAATTCTCAGTGGTGTTTAGCAATACAGGAATGGAGCTATCCACCACTATTAAGTCCGTAGAAAAGGCAAAGAAGCACTGGTCATCGCTTAAATTCTATGAAGCCAAAAGCCATCTGAAGCCCACAGATAGCTGGGAAGAGTTTGGCCCTCCGGGAAGAAGAATGAGATGGTGTTGCGCTGTTCATAAATCAGTTCCAACGATTTTGCTTCTCAGAGAACTAACCGGAAACTATAATATTAAGGTCGTAGTTTTTGATGGTGTGAGAGCTGAGGAAAGCGCTGCGAGGGCTGATAGAGATGAAATTAGCGTTGGCGCTAAGAATATTAACCAAATCAATTGCAGCCCGATTTTGAAATGGGGAACATCCGAGCTGTTCATCTATTTGCTCCATAATGGCATTCTTTTTAATGAAGCTTACCGTAAAGGATTATTTCGCGTTGGCTGTATAGTATGCCCCATGTCTTCTGCTTGGTGGGATGGGATTGTAAATGACTGCTATCCAGATGAAATGCGGGAGCTTCTTTCAAATGTCGAAAACTATGCCCGCGCTACAAAACCAGATAGCGAAGTGAAAAAGTTTATAGAGCAAGGTGGATGGAAGGCCCGTATGGGTGGCCGTGGGCTCCAGAACGGTGGGAACCGTGTAGTCGAAAAGATTGCTGATGACAAGATTTCCTTTAGTTTTGTATCTAAGCGTCAGAACTGGCTTCAAGTCTGCAGTATTCTTGGCCCTATCGTATATAGGGACAACGATATATACACCCAGTTAATCGATAAGCAAGAGTTCCAATTTCAGATTTCTGGCGAAACTAAACCTGTTGTGACATACTGGCCTTATTCTAAAATGGACAGATTTGTTCTTAGCCATCTAAGGGGGATTGCAAACAAAACCGCATATTGCTTTGGCTGTAAGGCATGTGAAGTTCAATGTCCTGTTAATGCATTTTCGATTACTGAAAACGGTAAGATTTACATCCGAGAGGACAAATGCATCCACTGCTGCAATTGTATTGAATTTACAAATGGAAAGGGCTGCTTGGCGGCAAAATCGCTTTCTGTCACTGGAGGGGAAAACGGTATGGATTTAAAGGGAATGAATAGGTATCAGCATTTTGGACTTCGCCGTCCTTGGCTGGAACACTTCTTCGAGCACAAAGAAAACTGCTTCACTATGGGCTCTTTAGGAACCCGTCAGTATGACTCGCTTAGGGTTTGGCTAAAAGAAGCTGGCCTGTTGACGGCAACAGGTAAAGGTGCAAAGTCTGGTGTTCCGACACCACTCTTTAACAAAGTCCAACCTCTTGGAGCCGGGAACCCTTTGACGTGGGCTGTCATCTGGACAAACCTTGCTTATAATTCAATCATTTCAAAATGGTACATGCTGAATGCTCCTGCGGGAGAAATTTATGAGAAGAACGATTTGATTTTCCTTCTTGGAGATGATTATTCAAAGTCCACCCGTGACAACGCGGTAACCGCTCTACTTGAAACCTTCCGGCATAGTCCCATCGGTACTGTTTTGAAGCAGGGCATCCCGATTCCAAGTGGAAACAGCTACAAATTTTCAAAGCAGGGGTGGAACACACCGGATGCGGTTGCTATTCTCTATGCGTTGTATATGTGGGCAGAAGCAACGGGCAGATATACCTTTACGCTTGGCCAGATGGCTGCAGCGAGAGGAAATGCCGAGGCAAAAGGCGTAGACCCCGTGCCCATCTTCGGCATCAATCCTGACCGCTTCAAGGACATCCTGCAAGATATTTCCCTTCAGTTCGACAAGTACATCCGCACGACCTTTGTCGCGGATTTGGACAATGTCCAGCTTTTCCCTGAATACAAGTCTCTTGATATTCTGGATTTAATCGCAAAGTAAGGAGGAGGAATCATGGCTAAGTATAATACCTTCATTGAGCTGAGCCCACACTACGAATCGGTGGTGGATATTGATTCTGAATCCCGTCATCCTGATATGTGGCAAGAGTACATTGTCCACGAAGATATGAAGGGAGCCATTGAGAAAATCTGTGACTCCATGAAATATGAAGACGAGGACAAGCGTCGCTCTTTTTGGATTCATGGTGCATACGGCACCGGCAAGAGCTATGCTGCAATCGTTCTCAAGCACCTGTTTGAGGATAAAGTCGATTCTATTCGAAAATTCCTCTCAAACCAGATGCTGATTCCGTATAGAGAGAAGTTCCTTTCCATTCGGGAAAAGGGAGAGTTCCTTGTTATCTGGAAGAGTCAGGCTACCGACATTAAGAGCGGCATCCAGCTCATGATGACAATGGAGGATGCCATCCGCGAAAAACTCAAGGAGAAATTTGGCGCATCCGCTTACTACGGTAAAAAGTCTCTAGTTGCTGCTGCACAAGACGCTGTCAACGATTCCTCCATCAATTGGGACGAGCTTTTCACGAACCAGACGTATGCTCTGTATGAAGAATATGGCTCTGTCGATGACTTCCGTGAGGAAGTGAACGCGGGAAACCTAAAAGCAGCAAATGTTATCGCCCGTATCTATCGAGATAAGGGCTGGGGCTTCTTCACCTCCCTTCAGATGTTTAAAGATTGGGTCGCCGATGTCATCGAAGGAAACCATCTGCAGGATACCGGCATCGTCTTTATCTGGGATGAATTTACCTCATATCTCCGTAACAATCCGACCGATGATGTTCTGCAGCCTCTCTCGGAGTTCTGCAAAGAGCAGCCCTTCTTCATGTTCCTGATTGTTCACAGAGCGCCGAGCTGGGTTAGCCAGATTGGAGAGGAAGTCTACGAGCAGATTGTCCACCGCTATCATTCGCTTGACTTCCATGTGAGCGAAAGCGCAGCTTATGAACTGATTGGCAGCTCCATCCTTACCCGTGCGGGAATGGAGGAGCAGTGGAATGCGGAAAAAGATAAGCTGATGAAATCCATCAGCAAAAACATCGCCGATTTCGATAACCTTGACATGAGCAGCAAGAAGGAGCGCCTCCGTCAGCTTTGCCCGCTGCACCCGATGACGCTTTCGCTCCTTGCAATTGTTGCCCAGAACTTCGGAGCTTCGCAGCGCACACTCTTCCGCTTTATGAAGGACACGAAAGAGTCCGAAGAGAATGTTGGGTTTATCTATTACATCAATAATTACGGCCCAGATGACTGGCGGTGGCTGACTCCGGATTTTCTGTGGGACTATTTCTTTACCAGAGAGAGCGACGTCCGTAGTTTTTCAGCAGAGGCCAAGAGCGCATATCAGCATTTCATGGCGAAGCGCGAATACATCGCAGACGATTATCACATGCATGTGTTTAAAGCGGCAATGCTGCTGATTGCGGTCATGTCCTCTGGAACAGTCAGCAATCTATATAGTCAGGCTACACAACGTAAGGTTTCTGCTACCAGAAGTACCTTGTATAAATGCTTTGCTGGTCAGCTGACCAAGGAAGATGTGGAGATGTACCTCTCTGACCTTGAGCAGATAGGTGTGCTCCGCCTTGATGCCATGACGAACGGAGATATGCGCCTACAGATTCCCTACACTGGAAACGCAGACGTATTCGATGTTCGCAAAGAGATGCTCGCCAAGAAGTATACCCGCTACGAATTATTTAAGAAAAACGGGTATTTTGCAAAGTCCATGGAAGCAAAAATCTGGGACAAGACAAGCGCATCTTATGGCAGAATGTTTATCGCGGCCTGCGATTCCGGAACGACGTCAATGAATGCTCGTTTTGGAGAGGTTCAAACGGAACTGAAAAAGTTCCCGTATAAGTTTGGAATTCTTGTCATAGCGATTTCCGAATCCAGTCAGTTTGCGGCAATGCAAGAAAAAGTAAAGACTCTCGCCGCTCAGGACGAAACAGGGCGCATGGCTATTTACCTTCTGAAGTCTCCGCTGACCGAAGACCATCTGGATAGATGGTATAATGCTATGACACATTCTGAGCTTGCTGGTGAGGAAGGTAAAAGCGGCGATTCAGAACGGTATTCGGATGAGGCAAGCAGCGTTATTGAGGAGTGGTCTGCGCCTGCAATGGATGACCAGCTTATGGTCGTTTGCGGAGATAAGGTTTATCCGTCTGAATACGGCACCTCTTACTTTGCCACAAAACTGGAGAAGGATATAATCTTCGGTTCCATTTTCACTGCAGCTCCTGAACTTATCGTTTCGACGAATACTGCCTTTAAGAAGATTCAGCAGAGCACTGCCTTGGCTGGTGTGCAAAAAACATCTCCTAATACTCAGGTCGGCAATATTGTAAATGGTCTGAAGCAGGCTGGTGTGTGGGATGTTGAGGGTCTTGAAGCACTCGCGCAAAGCAAAGGAAACGATGGCGCAGCTGCAGTTGCCAAGATTGCGAGCTTTATCTTACAGCGTTTCTCTCAAGGGACGCAGATTAAATTGGATGCTCTTTGGCAGGAACTCCAGGACGCGCCTTATGGCTACTATAATTGCATGGCCTGCGGATACATCCTTGGTTTCTTGCTGCGTTACTATGTCAACAGTGAATTTAGCTGGAACAAAGGAGATAATAATCCGTGGCCGCTGACTGACCAAACACTAGCCACGATGATTACCAGCCTCTGCAAAGAGGAAGTTATCAACAATTATCTTTCCCCCGGCTCTGAAGTATGGCAGAAATTCAAGCCCTATGTGCAGAAGGTCTTTCAGCTTCAGGACAGCGAAGCGGTCAATGAAACCGAAGCTCGGAAGTACATGTCCAAGCAGTGTACAGAGAAGGCTGGCGCTCCATTCTGGGTTCTGAAATACGCTCCAGAAGAGAAATTTGGTGGCGCAGCTGCAAAGCAAACGACAGATGAGATAATAGACCTGTTCTGCGATTTCCTGTCTGAGAACGGTGACCAAGAGCAGGTAATGGGAAACATCACTGTAAAGTTCACCGGACATGGGCCTGTTCGGAAAGCGCTTGCAAGCCTTTACTTTGACCAGAATACAGTTTATGACGCGTTCAGTTCGTTCATTTCTCAGAAATGCAATGAACTTCAGGAACTGCAAAAGGCCATTGGCCTTACAAGTCATGACTTGTTTGACGCTATCCATCAAATGATGCAGGGGCAGGTCTCCACTTGGACGGAGGCCCAAGTAGAGGAAAAACTTTCTGAGCTTTGCATAGAGTACCGGGTTCTTGCCATCTTGAACGATGCACTGACTGTTAAGCGAAAGAGCATCAAGCTTCTCAGCGACGATATTGCAAACATGTTCGACCACATGAAAGTTCCAGGAACCGTTATTGAGAAACTCGGCTTCAGTTGGACACCTGCGCTGCAGGCGATGAGGGTTATTTCTACTACGCAGTGGTCGAAAATTGAACCTGCAGACAGAGAAAGCTATGCAGAGCTTTTGAAATCGGGTGCGCAGAAAGTGTGGGGCTTTGTTTCATCTTCGAAACCGCTTCTGCAACGGTATATGGAATCCCATGGACACAACTGCACTGACGAGGAGCTTGACGGCATCTACAAATCTCTGAAAACTGTAAACTATAATTCTCCGGCTGCAGATTTTGATGCCCGAATCGACGCGCAGCTGAACAAGGTTGCCTATAACAGAAACAAAGTGCGCATTCAGGAACTTTGGAAAGAACAGAGTGGCTTTGACTCCATCACCCTTTGGTGCGCAAACTATGCCGTCCCCATCCAGTGGGTTGTCAGTGATGAAGCACTTCCTCACATTATAGTGCTAAAGACTGTGCAGGACGGTAAAATTGCGGACAATACTGCTCTCCATAATGCTACGCAGTTTTTTGAGACACACACTGTCAGCGCTCTGAAGGACAAAGCATTTATTGCCAGTTGCTTTATCTCCCAGATAGGCGAAAGCTATCGTAGCGCTTTTGAATCATCTGGGCCGGTTTTGGTTTCTCGACTGAAAACTAACACGAAATTGACCTCTGATGTTTATTCCTGGGCCAACAAAGTGGGAGAAATCCGAAAGACGGTTGATGCTTTCCTTCGTGATAAATTCTGTGGAGAAGCAAAGAAGAAAGTGAAGTCAATGCCGGAGGCACAGCTGCGTGACAAGGTCGTACAGCTCCTCGACGAGAATCCCGACCTTTATACGCTGTTTATTAAGTGAGGAGGCTAAATCGTGACAATTGCTGAAATCAAGGAAAAGCTCAGCCAGGAACGTGGCTTCGGTTCCCGGTACCCTGCACGGATTATTTTCGTCGAGAACCTTGACGACTATTCTGCGCTTGAGCATCAGCTGAAGGGTATCTGCGATGTCACGATAAATGTGGCCGATTTTTGCCGTGCGCCAGATACTGTCCCTCAATTTGACCAGATTAAGAACAAGTTGAAGGAATGCGAGGGACAGCAGGTCTTGCTACTCTCTGTTGGTGAATACCTACGTTTGTGCACGAAACGTGAATTAAATCCTGACCGTCGCCAGTTCAGAGCATTTTGGGAAACGCAGCAACCGGAAGCGTCCAAGACCAGAGTTATCATTCCCGTTTTCAATTGTAGAGATATCTTTGACCGGATTATCGGAGCAATTGATGAACGCCAAGAAGATTATGTCTGGACGCTCGATTCTGCGCTATCGGTTGAAAACTATACCGTATCTGTATATTCCCCCAAATTCAAGGATGCCATTAATCCGGATGCAGATAATTTGACCTCATGGTTCCGGGACTGGCAGATAATTCTTAGAAGAAATGTGCCCTGTTCAGTCGTGACCATGCAGTATGGGAATGTCGAAACAGCCTATGGTACAGTCAATATTAAGCCCATTGATAGCCCATTCAGATATCTTGTGGACATTTTGGTGGACGGCAATCTACTAGTTGAAAAATGGCAAAGCAATGACTTCTGGAGCCGCGTTGTTAATTGTACCTCACATTATGCGGCAAAGACGGCATCGTTTGATAAAGTCGTACTCGATGCATTGAATATCAATGAGTTTGACTTTGTTTCTGTTGCGGCAAGATGGGAAACTCTGAACGATTTTCAGAAGAATCTTGTTTGGCTCTGGTATAGGGTATATCCGACCGATGAGTACTATAGTTATGCTTGCAAAAAGGCAGCATGTGCTTCTGAAATTCCGGAGAAGATTCGGGATGAGATTTTGCTCATTTCAAACAGGAGTGACCGCTGGATTGAGGAGCGGATGGCTGCTGTTCGAGCTTTGTCTTTTCATTCCTTTGATGACTCGTATTTTGCGCTCATGGATAAGCTGCCGTTGGACGAGACAAAACTGAAGCTCCTTACTTATCAGACTCACGAAGAAAAGACATATGCTGTCAAGGTAATCAGTAACATGCTTCGTAGTGGTGCTGAACCGAGCGCGATAGCTACTACCTTGTTAGAACGTGATTATCCATCTTTGGCATCTTACATGAAGGATGAAATGGGTTGTGATGATGTCATAGATGAGTATATGGCCTGGTATCGTAAGAACAAAATCATCAATCGATATCCTGGTGATTATCCAGTCCAAATGACTTTTGACCGATTTGATGCTCGGTACAAGCTCATGCATAAGCTGCAGGGGCAAGACTGCGTGACATTTTGGATTGACGGATTTGGAAGTGAATATACGCCCTTATTTCTATACGAGCTAAAAGTACGGGGCATTGTTCCGGAATCCGTAAAACTAGCCACTGCACTTCTGCCCACAGAAACAGAATATAATCATCAATGGGACGAACACGACCCCATGACCATTAAGTGGGATAGGCTAGATTCCTTCTCGCATAAGGGAATTCCAGATGACAAAAGCTACTACTCCTGCATTGTCCATCAGCTTTCCGTGTTTTCTGATGCGGCTAAGAAGGTTGAGGAGCTCTTGGAGAACCACGAGTATGTAGTTGTGACTGGTGACCACGGAAGCAGCCGTTTTGCGGCACTTGCGTTTCATCAGGAAAATGTCGTCCCAATTTCTGCTCCTAAAAAGTCAACGGTTCGTAGCTTTGGAAGATTTTGTGAGTTCGATGACAATGCTGGAGATGTCATTGCTTTGCCCAATACGGTCGTAGCTACTTCAAATGGCAAGCGCTATCTAGTTATGGATAACTACCAGCACTTCTCGGTGAGCGGCAATGCAGCTGGTGGAAACACGGATGAACATGATGTTGTTGGGGAAATCCATGGAGGAAATACAGCGGAAGAACGGCTCGTATCTGTTATCGTAATCAAGAGGAAGCAACCGCTTCCTCCTGTAACATGCAAGCCCAAAGGCGGCCTGTTTGTTACAAAGAAAAATGGGCATGTAGAAAAAGCTCTGCAATTTAGTCGCCCCATATCAACGCTGGAAGTTTCTTATTATAACAAGGAAGCCACCTGTACGATGAATGCGGATGGGTCATGGCTTGTCATTTTAGACGGTGTTACTACTGATGACATTACCCTCTCGGTAATAGCTAACGGGCGGCTTCTTCCCAATGTTACTCTTAAGGTTAAGGCTCAAGGCATCAGTAAAAACGATGCCCCGTTTGGTGGGATGGGCCTATGAGAAGAAAAATAGAATGCTGTGAGTGTGAAAAAGCACTTAAAAAAGATGAGATTGCTTTGTGCAAAAAACTGCTTGGTACGGACACAGAAGATTATTACTGCATAGATTGCTTGGCAGAATACTTGGAGTGTACAAAAAATGACCTCGAAATAAAAATCCAAGAATTTAAGGAACAGGGATGTACACTATTCCTGTGATGGAAGGAGGAACCAATATGCTGGAAGATAAAGTACGCGACGTTTTTTCCGACATGGTGGTGCTGAAGAATCCAGAAAGGACAGAGTTCTTTTCCAATTTGAGCCTACCTTCGTATATGCGTGACTGGCTAGTAATGAAGTTTTCGGATGACGATGGAATCATTGACTACGACAGCGTACTGAGATATATCCGCCAGTATATTCCGAGCCGCGAGGATTTTGAGCAATTTAAATTTGAGATGGTGAACGGAGAAACCGTCCGCTTTCTGGCAAGAATCCGTGTAAATGTCGATATTAAGACCGGGAAGACCTTGTTTGAGCTTCCTGATTTTGGCGGTTCACGTTCCGGTGCATCCGGGGAGGTGGCAAATGATGTTGTCTCCCGGTGGAAGGAAACACTCCTCAAAGAAAGTGAAAACTGGGGTATTGTTGAACTGATTTGGGGCAAAGATTACTCCTCGCGTCAAGGAAAAGGTGTAATTAAACTCATCGAGTACAGTCCATTTTGTCCCTACACTGTAGACCTAGAATTTTATAAAGAGGCCAGACGAGCTTTTTCTATCGAAGAATGGATTGATGTGTTAATCTCCGCTGCTGACTATAATCCTGCTGGATACGATTCAGAACAGCAAAAACTGTATGTTCTTCGCCGACTTCTTCCTTTTGTTGAGAAGCGTCTAAACTTGATGGAGCTCGCTCCGAAAGGCACGGGAAAAAGCTATGTTTATCAAAAAATCAGTAAGCGTGGCTGGCTAATTTCTGGCGGAACAGTTTCAAGAGCTTCTCTTATTTATGATAACCAGAAAAAAACTGGTGGCTTACTGACTCGTTTTGACTTTGTCGGTTTTGATGAAATACAATCCATGACCTTTGATAAGCCTAGCCAGATTCAGACGGCACTGAAGGATTATATGGAATTCGGTGAGGTTCAAGGGTTTGATGCTCAGGTCGTTGCCGATGCTGGGGTAATTGTACTTGGTAATATCAACGCCAGCCGGTTCAATGTTAATGAGAACATGATGGAAGAGGTAAGTAGCGTCTTTAGTGAATCCGCCTCACTTGACCGGTTCCATGGCTTTATCCCCGGCTGGATGATTCCCAGAATGCATCAGGGACTTGTAGCAAATGGTTGGGCACTCAACACAGAATACTTTGCTGAGGTACTCCATCTTCTCCGCGACGATTTAACCTACACTACAATAGTAGATGAATGCTTGGCAGTTCCGGCAAAACCTGATAAGCGCGACCTCACAGCAATTAAGAGGCTTTGCACGGCATTCGTTAAGCTACTATATCCAAATGCTACATGCAAGGATGACATACCTGCTGACGAGTTCATTAAGTATTGTTTGGAACCTGCAAAAGAGATGAGAGGCGTTATAAAAAGACAGCTTTGCATTATAGACCCGAAAGAATTTAATGTTCCGGGGAAAAAAGATATTCCGGACATACAGTATAACTATCTGTAAGGTATTAATATGAGCAGATTGATTTACGCTGATAACGCAGCTACAACACAGATGGATATTGCTGCGTTCGAGGCAATGAAGCCTTTTCTTACAAATGAATATGGGAACGCCTCACAACCCTATGCTTTTGCCCGGAAGCCCAAAAAAGCATTGCAGGATGCGAGGGAAATAATAGCCTCTTGTATCGGAGCAACGCCCGAAGAAATAATCTTTACATCGGGCGGCACAGAGAGTGACAACTGGGCTATAAAAGGTTCTGCTTTATTGAATGCGAATAAACATGCGACTATCACGTCCGCATTTGAACATCATGCGGTGCTACATCCCTGCCAAGCACTTGAACGGAGTGGGTATCCCGTTGCGTATATGTGGCCTTCACGGGAAGGTTATATCACGGCTGAGATTCTAAAGGAATATATCACTGGTCAGACTCACCTTACTTCGGTGATGTTTGCAAACAATGAAATAGGAACAGTTCAGCCGATTAAGGAGTTGTGCGCTGTAGCACATGAAAACGGGTCTCTTTTCCACACTGATGCTGTTCAGGCAGTTGGCCATATACCGGTAGATGTTCACGACCTTGGCATAGATATGCTATCTGCATCTGCACATAAATTTAACGGCCCCAAGGGTGTCGGGTTCCTGTATATACGAAATGGGCTTAAAGTAATGCCTTATTCTGACGGTGGAGCACAAGAATTTGGATTACGCGCAGGAACAGAAAATGTTGCTGGTATTGTTGGGATGGCAGTAGCCCTGAAAAACAACTGTGACACTCTTGAAGAAAATACGAGGTATGTAGCGAGGTTGGAATCCAGGTTTGTTAGTTTGCTTGATAGTTCGGGCATTAAATATGTCCGGAACGGAGGCGCAAACAGACTTCCTGGCCTCCTGAGCCTATCGTTTCCAGGAGCTGATGGAGAGGCCGTCTTACACCGGCTGGATTTGAAGGGGATTTGTATTTCTACTGGCTCTGCATGTAATAGCAAAAACACAGAGGTTTCACACGTATTACAGTCTATCCGACTTGATGACAACTATGCTAAGGGTACAGTCCGAATCTCTCTTGGAAAATCAAATACAGAGGAAGATGTTGAGACAATATTGAAGGCTCTGATGAAAATCTTCCACACATAATTGTACTTTTTAATTTTGCCTGAACCATTTAATTTTGGCATACTTTTTAATTTTTCCCTGAGCCAGCTACGCAGGAGTCCAGATGCCAGCATCAGGCATACCTCGGTTGTGCTCTGACGGGGTAAATTGAACACCGAACAATACAGCTAAAACCGCAAGAAACGCCTTGTTTCCTGCGGTTTTCGCTATTTTTATACACTTTTCCGGCGACCGGGCTTGTATCAAAGATTACGTTTTTATAGATCCGCCGTATGCGTCCGGTGGCCGCACGCAGGCGGAGAAATCCAAAGCCACCGCAAAGAAATATTCCAGCATGGGCGGCAACGCACCACCCGATTTTGACGGCGACGCCAAGGATCAGCGGTCATGGACCCGCTGGGCGGCAGAGTGGCTGTATCTTGCAAGACGTGCGGCAAAACCCGGCGCGCCGGTTTGTATGTTCATTGACTGGCGGCAGCTTCCCTGCGCCAGCGACGCGCTCCAGTGGGCAGGCTGGATCTGGCGCGGGATCGCTGTGTGGGACAAGGGAAACTCCCGTCCGCAGAAGGGGCGTTTTCGGCAGCAGGCAGAATATATCGTTTGGGGCTCGAACGGAGATATGCCGGTCAGCCGCCCCGTGCCGTGTTTGCCGGGTGTATTCAAATACGGCAATCCGCAGAACCGCATCCACCTGACCGAGAAGCCGTTGCAGCTCATGCAGGACCTTGTCAAGATCACGGAACCGGGCGGTCATATCTTAGATCCCTTTGCAGGCTCCGGCACGACAGTTCTGGCTGCGGTCAAGGAAGGCTATGATGCAACCGGCATCGAGGTCACGGATGTGTATGCAGACCTCGCCAGAAAGCGGCTGGAATCGGAACTGAACACTGCGTAGCGACTATTGTAGCGACTACAAAAGGCAATAATCTGAATTTCAAATTCCCATAGCGACTAATGTAGCGACTGCGCCATTCAAAAACCGATTTGAATGGCCGAAGCAGCGCGAAGGCATCTATAAGGAAAGAAAATTGAAATCTCTCTCCTCTCTTGCCCCGCCTTTTGGCGGGGCGTCAGGCTCTCGCCGCCGCGCGGCAAGAGCGCGCAAGCATCGCCGTTTGATATCAAAGCGGCACTTGCAGGGCGAACCCTGACCCCAATATGCCGCCTGCAGGCGGAAGGAGAAGTGATGAACGAAACACCATATAAAATTTGTCTGCGGCTGAACGCAGAAGAAGCCGAAAAGCTGATTGCAAACGCTAAAGCCTGCGGGCAGACACGGACGGCATATCTGCGCAGGCTTCTGAATGGACATGATCTCCGGCCGCGTCCCACAGCAGAGTTTGAAGCCTTGCGTACCGAGATTCATCAAATTGGAAATAACATCAACCAGATTGCCAGAAAAGCAAACGCCGGATTTGCCAGCCACGATGAAGTTACACGCGCGCTGCGGATGCTGGATGCGGTCTATGGCCTGCTTTATGAAGCCGGGAAATAATAATGGCAATCACAAAAATCCTTTACCGCAACGGCGGTTTGCGACAGGCAATCGACTATATCACGAATCCGTCCAAAACGGACGAGCAGCTTCTGACCGACTATGTCCACTGTGATCCCGGCTATGCCGCGCAGCAGATGATGGACACAAAACGTGCGTTGGGGAAAACTGACGGCCGGCAATGCTATCATATCATCCAGTCATTCAAGCCGGACGAGATCACGCAGGAACTGGCGCATGAGATTGCGAAGCAATTTGCCGCAGAGCATTTGTCCGGATACGAAGCGGTCATTGCTACCCATGTTGACAAGGCGCATATCCATTCGCACATTGTATTCAATTCGGTCAATGCTGTCACCGGAAAAATGTATCACAGCACCCGCGAGAATTACTATCAGCAAATCCGCAGAATCTCAGATCGGCTTTGCAGAGAAAACGGTCTGTCTATAATTTTACAGGGCGAGAACACAAAAACCATCAGCTACATCGAATGGCTCCGCCAGTCCAAAGGGCAACCAACGTTCCGTTCCATGCTGGAAGCAGACCTGCGCGAAGCGATTGCCGACGCGAACGATCTCGGCCACTTCTTCCTGCTCATGGAGCATAAGGGCTACGAGATCCACCACGGCAACCGGCTGGGCTTTCGATTGCGCGGGCAGGAACGCTATATGTATCCAGAGCGCAAGAATGCAGCGTTTTCGGAAGAAAATATCGAACGCGCCATTGCGGGCAATCTGGCAGAGATCGAAGCCGGTACCAGACCGGCGTTCCTCCCGCGTCCGAAGCCCCAGCCATATCGCCCGCATCCAAAGTACAAGGGATTCCTTGCGCTTTACTATCACTACTGCTATCTGCTCGGCCGCATTGAAAAGCGGCAGTACCCGCCGCGCATGACGCCGCATCTTCGGAAGGAGATCATGAAAGCTGAAATCTATAAAGCACGACTAAAATTCCTGCAAGAGAACAATATCACCACGGCAGATGATCTGACCGCCTGTATGCAGCGGGCAGAGAATGCGGTCGCACAGCTCGCCAAGTAGCGCACGATTTTGAACGTCCGTAAGAAAAAGCGCAAGAAGCTCTTTGATGCGCTGGCGACGGAAGAATCACTCGCTGTGAGCAAAGCTCTTTATGAAGAAGGTCTCTCCGGCATGGAAGCTGAGTACGAGCAATATGTAGAAGCAAAAGCCACGCTGGATGCCTGCGGTATTTCGCGGCAAGCTCTCACAGAAGAAAAAGCGGATATTTATGAGCAGCTTGCACAGCTCAACAAACAGATCCGCGCCGAGCGGCAGAAGATCAAGCTGTGCCGCGAAATCGCGGATTCCGCAGCAAAGATGCAGCAGGATGTGGATATGCAGGAGAAACGAAAGTATAAAGATATGGATAAGCAAATGTCCCCTTGACATTAGGTCGGTAAACCGATATACTGCAAGTAGAACATGGATGAAAGAGGTGCCAGTGTCAGCGTGGAGATGCAAAGACTGTTGGGCGAGAAGGCCCTTACAAAGTATAAGCTGTCACAAATCAGCGGTGTTCCAAAAACGACAATCATGGATATTTGCTCCGGCAAAAGCAAGCTGGAACAGTGTTCAGCAAGAACGGTATATCTGCTTGCAAAGGCACTCGGCTGCTCTATGGAGAGCCTTCTGGATATTGCGGATTGCAATAGCGGCTATCATGGTGAAACCGGATTGCCGAAAGATCCCGGATATTTTGAGTATGGACTGTCCAATGACCTGAAAACTTCGATCCGGCGAATGGAAGAATCGTGGGAAATTGAGAACAGTGGTGGGAAAGACTATCATTGGGATATCGCATGGTGTGAACTGAACGCAGATATCAATGCCGCAGAAGTCAATCAGGAAATTACGTCGGAGCAAGCGTGGTATCTGCGGGAAAAGTATTTACGAATGAAAAGGGACGAATAATATCGCTTATATTTGACATTTTTCTTCGTCTGGTTTATACTTCAGAAAAGAAATCTACATTTTTCACCTGGTTTTGCAGAAGCGTTGTGTTACAGTTGCGACGAGGTGATTTTGTGGAAGATAAGGGGGAAATCAAAATGGCTGTTCTGGCGAAACATGTTAATTTAAGTTTTGAAGTTGCACAAAACAAGTCACAGCAGTTCATTGCGCATTCCAATAACAAGCAAGCTTTGAATTCTATCTTGGAGCGGCAAAAAAAGCACAGTGCTTCTGTTGCAATTAACGATAGAACGCAAAGGACTACAAAGAATGATATTCGATAAAAATGTGTGTTCCAGATTGTCATTTGACGTGGAACGCGCGGAAATGTCCTTGCAAGATACATTTTCAAGGTTTGAGTGCGGTAATGCGTCAATCAATAAATACTTATCCGAGAATGCGTTGAGTGATGACGAAACGGTAACGTATATATATCTGGATACAGATAATGGAAGTGTTATCGGGTTTGCGTCGCTGGCATGCTCAGGGATTACGGTTTCGATGGAAGGATACCGTAAAACGTTTCCAGCAGTAGAAATCAAGTATTTCGCGTTAGCCACTGAGTATCAGAAGATGCGTTTAATGGATAACGAAGGCTTTATAGACGAACATTACTACATAAGCGATGAGATTTTTGCAAATGTAGTAAAGAAAATCAGTGATATTGCTGCTACAATAGTTGGAGCGAACAAGATCGTTTTATATGCAGTTCCAAGTGCCCTTGGGTTCTATGAAAGAAATGGATTTTCAAGTTTCTTGGAGTACATGGAACCAGACCATACAGCATACCTTGATGGATGCATTCCGATGTATTTAGACATCTAAAATTTCATTACAAAAGCCTCCTATGACTTGACCATAGGAGGCTTTTTCCTTTTAAGAGAGGTGATTCCCCATCAACGTAGGAAACAGCGAAGCCGCCGAGCAGGTCGTCCACATGATGCTCTCAGGCGGCGAGGTAGCGGTCAAGCTGGCAGGTTCGGCGGCAAAAAATGCCGCGGCAATGCTGCTGGCGTTGGCGCGCAACCATAAAAAGGTCTACGGCAAGACCAGTCTCAAGAAAATTCTCCAGCAGACGCGCGACATCCGCACGTTTTCCCTGACACCAGAGCAGTACCGCGAGTTCAGCCGTCAGGCGAAGGACAAGGTACTGTTCGCGGGTATCCAGGACAAGGAGCAGCCGGACGCGCCTGTTGATCTCGTTATTCCGACGACCGATCTGGAGCTGGCAAATGTTATTTTCGAGCGTCTTTTCGGTTCGCTCGAAAAGCTGCAGGAGGAACGCTCGCCAAAAAAAGAGTCTCGGTCGGAACGCTCCTCGGACGATACCGGCAGCAGCTCGCCTACGAGCAGGAAGAACTCGAAGAATGACCGCCCGTCGGTTGGCGAGCAGCTTCAGTCCTTCCGCGAAAAGCTGTCCGGTGTCGAACCGCGCGTTCCGACCAGAGAAAAAACGCACAGTGAGATCACAAAATAAGCACAGTTTGAATGGATTTACGCGCCGAACTGTGATATACTCAAACCAACAAAAGCTGGGAGGTGACGAGGATGGCAGAGCAGGGATATGATCTGATGCACAAAGACGATATCGTTGCGTCCTTGCAGCTCGACGACCTGTCCGGCGCTATCCTCAAGGTCACACCCAGTGCGAGTCCGGAGCTGCTGCCGCTCGGCGGCAGTCAGGGCGCGGACAGTCTGCGCAAATGGTGGCTGCACCGTGCCGTCCCGATCAGTCAGGGCAACATTGCCGCGCTTTTGCAGCAGGAGGGCATCCCCTCCACGCAGAGTCTGCTCGTGCGGAACCTCGGTCTCAGTCTCTCTGACCACTACTGGATCAAGCCGAGCGGCAGCGAACTGACGTGGAAAGACGTCAGTCCATTCTTCAATGCTTTTAGCAGCCTGTCAAAAGCTGCGTCGGCGCAGTTCTATTCGCCGGATGCCGCTTTGCAGGGCGACCTGATCAAGAAATGGGTGATTGTCGACGATACGCGCTGCCTGCTCAAAGGCAACCGCGGTGCGAACTCCCAACAGAGTCTCAATGAAGTGCTGGCATCCATGCTGCATGAAAAGCAGGGCTTTTCCAAGCATGTGCGGTATCGCCCGGTCAAGCTCATCGGCAGTGCAAGCGAGCAGTACGGCTGTATCTGCGAGGATTTCGCGTCGGAGACGCTGGAGTTTATTCCAGCGATTGACGTTGTGGATTCCGAGAAAAAGGACAATGCTGTTTCCACTTATGAGCATTTCATTTATGTCTGCGCAGAGCATGGTCTGTCAGAGCAGGAAGTGCGCGGATTCCTCGAATATCAGATCCTCACAGATTTTGTGCTGACAAATACAGATCGGCACCTCAATAACTTCGGCGTTTTGCGGGACAGCCGGACGCTGAAATTTATTCGGATGGCTCCGATCTTTGATTCCGGCAATTCGATGTTCTGGGATTCCCCACGCCTGCCGGAGCGCAGTGACTGCACAGAGATCACGGTCAACAGCTTCCGCAAGACAGAAACGGAGCTTCTCAAGCTCGTCACCGACCGCAGTTGTGTCCGTATGGACCTGCTTCCCTGCCGGGACGAAATTGCAGAGCTGTACGCCAAAGACGACAGCATCGCGTTCGTGGATTCCATTCTCACCGGCTACGAGAAGAAGAAAGCGCTATTGGAGCAGTTCATGGAGAAAGGCATTCTAGCACAGACCCACCGCAAACGTAATACCGAACCTGAACGATAATTTTCAACTGCCCTGCAAGGCTTTGCGCTTTGCAGGGTGTTTTTTCTGAGGTGATGCCTATCCGAAAATCAAACGACACCCTGTTTTATCTCATTGGCATAATCCCCGTCGTCTGGCTTGCCCTCCTGTTGGCGCAGTCCTTGGGCGGCGGGCTGCCAGAGCTGCTGCGGAATCTGACATCAGCATTGGAGCAGCCGACAAATATCGTGTGGACAGACAAAAGCCTGCCCACCATCCTCATCTGCCTTGCCGCTTATGGCATGGCAGTTTTGCTTTACCGGACGAATCAGGGAAGAACCCGCGACGGCGAGGAACACGGCTCCGCAGCGTGGGCCACGCCTGCATCCGTCAACGCGCAGTTCGCGCAGAAGGACAGCATCCCGCTGACCCAGCACGTCCGTCTCGGTCTGGATACGCACAAACACCGCCGCTCGCTCAACGTGCTGGTCATCGGAGGCAGCGGCGCAGCCAAAACACGCAGTTTTGTGCTGCCGAACATCCTGACCGCAAACACGAACTACGTCATTACGGACCCAAAGTCAGAGGTGCTGCTTGCCACGGGCGGCTACCTCAAGGAGCAGGGCTACGACGTGCGCGTTTTGAACCTTGTGAATCTGGAACAATCGGACGGCTACAATCCGTTCTGCTATCTGCGCGACGAAAAGGACGTGCTGAAGCTGGTCAACAACCTGATCCAGTCTACCACGCCGAAGGGCAGCCACGAGTCCGACCCATTCTGGACCAAAGCCGAAACCGCACTCCTGCAGGCGATCATCCTCATGCTGTTTCAGGAAGCCCCAGAATACGAGCAGAACTTCTCTATGGTCATGCGCGTACTGGAATATGCCGAGGTGCGCGAGGAAGATGAAGGGCATGTGTCCCCACTCGATCTGCTTTTTGAATCCATTGAACGCAGAAAACCGGACAGCGTCGCTGTCCGGCAATATAAGGTTTTCAAATTAGCCGCGGGCAAGACTGCAAAATCGATTTTGGTGAGTACGGCTGTCCGTCTTGCACCCTTTAATCTGCCGCAGATTCAAGCCTTGACCGACCATGACGACATGGACCTTTACACGCTGGGCGAGAAGAAAGTGGCTCTTTACGCTGTCATTCCCGACAACGACAACACATTTAATTTCCTTGTGAGTCTGCTTTACGCGCAGGCATTCCAAGCCCTCTATTACAGCGCAGACCAGATCCACCACGGCCCACTGCCGCGCCATGTTCGCTTCGTGCTGGACGAGTTTGCTGCCATGCCGCTGCCAGGCTTCACCCGCGAGCTTGCAACCATGCGCTCGCGTTCCATCTCGGCAAGTGTGATCATTCAGAATATGGCGCAGATCAAAGAATTGTATAAGGATAGCTGGGAGACAATTCCAGGCAACTGTGATACCATTTTGTATCTCGGCGGCAACGAATCGTCAACACACAAATACGTTTCCGAGATGCTCGGCAAAGCCACGATTGATACGAAAACGCACGGGCAGACGAAGGGCAAATCCGGTTCTTACTCAACCAATTTCCAGATGTCCGGGCGCGAGCTGCTGACACCGGACGAGGTGCGAAAGCTGGACAACCGCTATGCGCTGCTGTTCATCCGCGGCGCAAGTCCGGTCATGGACGAAAAATATGATCTCATGCATCATCCGGCGATCTCACACAGTTCCCTCGGCGGCGCAGCGCCCTACATTCATCATGGAACAAAACCGCCCATTTACACCGGCCGCCCGCTGCTTCGTGTGGGCGGCGCAGAAAATTCGAATCCATTGAAGGGGGAATTTCATTGAAGAAACCATTTGAATCCAAAGCAAAACGGCTCTACTCGATCTGCGCCAGCGTGTTTTTCATGCTGGCGGTTTTTGTTGTCCCGGCGTTCGCAGCGGACGGCGATCCGCTGGCGGTTGTCAATAACCTGAGCGATTTTATCTTTTCCCTGATCCGCGCGGTCGGCTTGATCC